>JAEEGL014310974.1_pt1 | contig 42310 bp, 38 predicted proteins | sample 9134231 | NCBI WGS metagenome assembly JAEEGL01 (sample SAMN16246548, study PRJNA631951) | gut metagenome | biome: gut microbiome; feature: rumen; material: fiber-attached | host: Bos | place: Iran: Karaj | collected 2018-10 | reverse complement strand
GAGATCTTTGATCGCTTGGGAGGGAGTAGGGGGTTTGGGGGCAAAGCGGCTTACGCCGCAATGATATACGGCTTCGCCGTGTGATATACTTTTGTATCCTCGCCTCATGCGAAGCATACAAAAGTGTGATATACGACCTTGCGGTCGTGTGATATTCGATCCTTGCGGATCGAGTGAATAAGGAGAATTCTTATTGTTTTGGGTGGGTACCCCCAAGGGCGGCAGAATGCCGCACAGAAAGTCGGCTTTGCCGACACTTTAACCCGGCGTAAGCCGGATTTCACGGCGGAGCGATTTCACCCGATGAAGTCGGATCTCACACGGCGAAGCCGTATTTCACTGCGACACCGTCGCCTGCGGGGCGCCGCGCGCGAGATCACCGGAAGAAAGCGGCTTGAAACGTCGTTTGAATGACGCGATTCGTTTTGTCCGCTTCCTTTATACAACTTTTCACATATTCACTATTACCTCTTAATTCGCGTCAGCCTGCCGCGCCCCAAAGGAAGTGTAACGACTTTGGGAGGGGAGCAAGGGGTTTGGGGATCAGTAGGGGTGGGAATCCCCAAGGTAAAAAAAGAAGTCGCGGCACATCGCCGCGACACCTTATAATTTTGTTATATCTCTTGACAATTCTCCGTTCACATACTATAATAAAAGTAATAAATGAAAAGCGAGGTGCATAAAATGTCCGAACTTCATAAGATCATAGTTGACACGGATACCGGGGGCGACGACGCCGCCGCGCTGATACTTGCGGTAAGAAGCCCTTCTGTCGAGCTGCTCGGCGTTACCGTCGCGGCGGGCAACGTCTGCCTCGAACAGGCGGCGAAAAACGCGCTCTCCGCTCTCGAGGCCGCGGGCTCGGACGTCAAGGTCTATACCGGCGCGACGAAGCCGTTTTCGGGTGAAGAGCGTGAAACGTTCAGCGTTTACGGCAGCGACGGCATGGGCGACGCGGGCATAGTAAACCCGAAGAGAACGCCCGAAAAAGAATACGCGATAGATTTTATTCTGAAGACCGTAAAAGAAAATCCCGGTCAGATCGAGATATTCGCGCTCGGTCCGGCTACGAACGTCGCGCTCGCGATACAAAAAGACCGCGAAACGATGAAAAAAGTAAAACGCATCTGGTCGATGGGCACGGCGGGTTTCGGCCCCGGCAACGCCACGCCGGTAGCCGAATTCAACGTCTATAAAGACGCCGAGGCGTATTCGGTAATGCTCGGTCTCGGAGTTCCGGTAACGGTCATAGGTCTCGATATGGACGACGAGCCGACCTGGGTAAGCGAAGCCGAGTGGCATAAAATGCTCGGCGGGCAGGGACTTCAGCCGTTCATCGCGAAAGCGACGGGCAAGCTGCTGCAATTCAAAAAGGGCAACGGCATCGACGCGGTCGACCTGCCCGACGCGGTCGCCATGGCGTGCCTTGTCTGGGACGATTTCGTGACCGAAACCGTAAAATGTTACGGCAGCTGCATCACGGCGAAAGGCGAGACGCACGGGCTCGTGATCTTCTATAAAGAAGGCTTCACTTACGATTCGATGCCGAAGATCGGGCAGGCGAACGTATCGGTTGTAACGAAAGCGAAAAAAGACGAATTCGTCAGCAGGCTGAACGAAATACTTGCAAAGGGGTAAGGTGGATCAAATGGAAGAAAACGAAAGATACAAAAAACTGACTATACTGCATTCAAACGATATGCACGGCGACTTTTTCGCCGAATCGGTCGACGAGAAGCTCGTGGGCGGCGTTTCGATGCTGTCGGGCTACATCAACAAGGTCAAAGAAGAAGAAAAGAACGCGATATACTGCATAGCCGGCGATATGTTCCGCGGCTCGGTCATCGACTCGGAATTCAAAGGTATATCTACCATCGAGATCATGAATATGCTCTCGCCGGACGTCGTAACGCTCGGCAACCACGAGGTCGACTACGGTATAGCTCACCTGCTCTTTCTTGAAAAGTGCGCCAAGTTTCCGATAATCAACGCAAATTTCCATATCAAAACCAACAACGCCCGGCTTTTCCGCCCGTATCTGATCAAAGAGATCGACGGCATGAAGATACTTTTCATCGGCATACTGACCGAGCAGGTGCTCGCGCAGACGAAAAACGACGGTCTTGTCGGCACGTTCGTAAACATAAATGAGGCGGTCGACGAGATAGGCAGGATCTGCAACGCCTACAACTCTCTCGATATCGACCTGACGATACTGCTGACGCACATCGGCTTCGAAGAGGACAAGATACTCGCGTCGAAGCTCGATCCCGAATGGGGCGTCGACATAATCATCGGCGGTCACTCTCATACGTTCATCGACGAACCGGCGGTAGTGAACGGCATACAGATCGTTCAGGCGGGTACCGGTACGGACCAGATCGGCAGATTCGACATAGTAGTCGATACCGATACTAACAGCATCTCGGAATGCAAATGGAGATCGGTGCCGATCAACGCCGAAAACTGCCCTCTGGACACGGAGCTTGAAAAACTGATTTCCGGCTACAAGAGCAGGACGGACGAAAAATACTGCAGAGTCGTTACGAGATTCAACCGCAAACTGACGCATCCGTCAAGAACGCAGGAGACGGCGCTCGGCGGCCTGTTCTCCGACGCGCTCAAAGAGAGTCTCGGACTCGACGTAATGCTTCTCGGTTCGGGCAGTCTGCGTGTGGAAGAACTCGGGCCGATAGTGACGCTCGGCAATCTTACCGAAGCTTTCCCTTACGACGATCCGATATTCATGGTGACGGTGAGCGGCGCGCAGCTGAAAGCGATGCTCAAATTCATGATGCGCGACGGAGTGTGGAAGGGCGAACACTCGGAATTCTATCAGCTTTCGGACGGACTGCACGTCGTATATTCAAGAGAAGATCACGAATACCGCGAATTCACCTTCAAAGGGCAGGAAGTTGACGACGACCGTCTGTTCACGCTCGGTCTTCAGCAGTTCCATTTCAACAACTTTGAGAACTCTTTCGGCATAAAGATCGCGGACGTACTCAAAAACGGAGCCCGCCGCACGCTTTCGACCTCGTGCCGCCAGGTAATAGAAGAATACTTCTCTTCTCACCAGCATCTCGACCGCATAGCCGGCGACAGACTTATAATCGAATAAAGGCGTATACGTCAAAAGGGGACTTTCCGAAGTCCCCTTTTTCGTTACTGATCGTTTTTTTGCTTTTTCTTTTTCCTTTTCATCGGTATCGCGAACACGGCGATTATCGCGAAAACTATCGCGAAGACTATTTTTATGACGCGGAAGCCGTAACTGCCGCTCTCGGCGGCGTTGCCGGTGAAGAAATTGTACGCGGTGTAGTATATCAGGCTTCCCGGTACTATCGGGATTATGCCGGGGATGAGGAATATCGTCACCGGGCATTTCCTGAACCGCGCGAGCAGCCGCGAAAAGAGGACGATGGCGGACGTGGCGCAGAACGTGGCGAGCACCTCGTCGACGCCGAAATGCGTCATGACGTAATATATCATCCAGCTGACTATACCGAGCAGACCGCAAAAGACGAGCTGCTTTTTCGGGATATTGAAGATTATACAGTAACCGAACGTACTGAGAAACGACACGGCGACGTTTATGAGAATACTTACTATATCCATACCGCGCCTCCTATATGATGCCGACGGCGGTAAATACTATTATCGCCGTACCGACGCCGACCGCTATGCCGACTGTTATGACGACGGCGTCGATGATCCTCACCGCGCCGGAGAGGTAATCGCCCGCCGCTATGTCGCGCACCGCGTTTACGGTCGAAAGCCCCGGTATGAGCGGCATTATATCGCCGATTATCACCTTGTCGAGATTCTGACACAGCCCGAAATGATACGAGAGTATCGCGAGCGTTGCGAATATGATGCCGCAGACGCCCGTCGTGAGCAGTTTTGAAAGCTGGGTCCGCTCGAACCGTATGGCGATGAAATAGTACAAAAAACCTATCACGGCGCAGACCGCGCCGTCGATGAACCCGCCGCCGAACATTATGCAGAACGCGCCGGAGGCGAGCGCCGTCGCAAGCAGGCGCACGACCGTTTTCATCGGCGGGGCGTGTTCTATTTTATCGAGCCGGGTTTCCGCCTCGTCTATCGTACATTTGCCGGCCGCTATGTCGCGCGAGAGCGTGTTTATGGCGTCGATCCTTCCGAGGTTCGTCGACTGCGACGGGATGGTATTTATCCGCGTGTAATCGTGTTTGCCCTCTTTGCTTTTATTGAGCGACGAGAGGAAAATGCCGTTCGTCAGCGTGTAGAGGTCGTAATCTTTTATACCGAACGCGTCAAGGATATGGCTTATCGTGTCTTCGACTCTCGTTATATCGGAGCCGGATTCGAGCAGCAGTCTGCCCGCCTTCGAAGCGAGATCTATGACGCGTATGCTCAGTTCGTTTTCCATATCACACTCCGGAATATGCCGAAAATCCGCCGTCCACGGGTATCACCACTCCGTTGACGAAGCCCGACGCGCCGTTGTCGCACAGATACAGCAGCGTGCCGATAAGCTCATCCGGCTCGCCGAATCTGCCGTCGGGCGTGGCGCGGAGGATCTTCTCGCTGCGCTCGGTATAGGTGCCGTCTTCTTTTAACAGAAGCTGACGGTTCTGCTCGGTTATGAAGAATCCCGGCGCGATGGCGTTGACGCGCAGACCGCATTTTGAAAAATGTACGGCGAGCCACATCGTGAAATTCGAAACTGCCGCTTTCGCCGCGGAATAAGCCGGTATCTTGGTCAGAGGCGTGAACGCGTTCATACTTGAAATATTTATGATACAGCAGCCGCGGTCAAGCATACCGCCGGCGAACGCCTGCGTGGTGAGCAGCGCGCCTTTGAAATTGAGATCGAATACAAAGCCTACGCCGTCCGCATCGAGGTCGAAAAACGATTTCACGTCGGGGTCGAGATCGTCGCCCGGCTCGAAATACTCTTTCGACGTCGTCGCTCTCGGATTGTTTCCGCCGGCGCCGTTGATCAGAATATCGCATTCGCCGTATTTTTCTTTGACGGCTTCGTGCGCTTTTTTCAGGCTTTCTTTATCCAATACGTCGCACGGTACGGCGAACGCTTCGCCGCCTTCCGCCGACAGTTCGGCTTCGAGCGCTTTCGCTTTTTCACCGTTTATATCGAGCAGTGCGACCTTCGCGCCGCGCCTGCAGAGTTCTCTGCTGATTTTTCCGCACAAAACGCCCGCCGCGCCGGTTATGACCGCGATCTTGCCGCGTATCTCATCTGAATTTATCATAACTGCCTCCTATATGAGTCTTTTCTTTACTTCTATCGCTACCCCGAGTATCGCCGCGTCGCCGGTCTCAAAATCTTTTTCGGATAAAATAAAAGGTTTGTACGACGGATTTTCGGGTATCAGAAGTATCGTATCGTTTCTTATCCGGTAACGCTTCAGCGTTGCGGATTCGCCGTCTATGATGCAGGCGACGATCTGACCGTCTTCTGCGTAGTCCTGCCGTCTAACGAGCACGAGCGAACCGTCGGTTATGCCGGCGCCGATCATGCTGTCGCCTCTCACGCGCAGATAAAAGTAACCGTCGGGATCGGTAACGTCGGCGTAGTCGTAACCGAGCAGGTGCTGTTCCGCCGTGATCGGAACGCCGGCTCGGATAGTGCCGAGCACGGGTATTCTCTGTCTGTTGTCAGCGGGGTAAATATTCGCCGACTGATGTTTGGGGCTTAACAGCGAATCGACCGTGACGCCGAAATATGCCGCTATCTTAGGCAGATGCTTGGTATATGATTTGCTTTTGCCGCTTTTCCAGTCGCCGACCGTGGAAGCGCAGAAGCCCAAGTCGTTGGTAAATCTGCGCTGCGCGCCGTTTTTCGTGCCCATGAGCTCGAGTATGTTTTGCAGTACGATATCCATAAAAAACTCCCGTTTTGAATTTTGTTCGTATTTTTCGAATTTTCCTCTTGACAAAATGCGATTTTTGTGGTATAATATATACGTCGAATGAATTTCACGAACATTCGTATCATATCACATTATTTTTCCGTTGTCAAGATATATGATGAAAAAATACGGAATTATGAGATTTATCCGATAATTTACAGTAGGGAGGACAGGTCAGATCAACACATTATCATCAAAACCGGACCGCATTTGCCGCTTTTTGCAAAGCGGTGAAAAAATAATAGCGAACATTTGTTCGTTTTGCCTGAACGCATTGCTGACAAAGCTGAAGCTCGGCCTCGTGTCGATATGAAGTACAAATATCTTTCACGCGCCGAAGAGTACGCGCAGAGCTGCCGCAAAAGCGGTCTGCTCGCAAACAAAGCCGGTTTTTTCAGGCAGTCGAAGATCACGCCGAAGGAATACGACGGGTTCGTAAGATCTAATCCCGACGAGGCGGCGCTGATCGACGCGCTCTTCGAGGACGAGGCGCTCAACGCCGACACGAAAAAACTGTCGGCGACCGTGCTGAATCTCTATATGAAATACAGATTCGGCTACGGCGAAAAGGACGCCGAAGGATATACCGTCGAGAGCGGTCACGACGGTGAAGACGCGGAATGAAAAAGATCGTACTGAAAGGCACTCCGTCCGATAAGCAGAAGCTGCTTTTCAGATCGAGGGCGAAGTACACCGCGTACGGCGGCGCGAGAGGCGGCGGAAAAAGCTGGGCTCTGCGCAGAAAACTCGTTCTTATGTGCCTTCATTACCCGGGACTGAAGTGTCTGCTCATAAGACGGTCTTACGGCGAGCTGCGGTACAATCACATCCTCCCGCTTCGGGCGGAGCTCGGCGGCGCGGTAAAGTATTCCGAATCGCAGAAGATGATAACGTTTGACAACGGTTCCTCGCTGAAACTGGGTTACCTTTCCGACGACGGCGATACGCTGCAGTATCAGGGTCTCGAGTTCGACGTTATCGCGCTCGACGAGGCTACGCAGCTGACGGAATATCAGTTCAATATTCTGAAAGCCTGCCTGCGCGGCGCGAACGGTAATCCGAAGCGGATGTATCTGACCTGCAATCCCGGCGGCGTCGGTCACGGCTGGGTCAAGCGGCTCTTCATCGACCGCTCGTACAGAGACGGGGAGGATCCCGACGATTACCTGTTCATTCAGGCGACCGTTTTCGACAACACCGTTCTGCTCGAAAACGACGCGGAGTACGTAAAGCAGCTGCAAAGTCTCCCCGACTCGCTGCGCGACGCGTGGCTTTACGGGAAATGGGACGTTTTTTCGGGCCAGTTCTTCCCCGAATTCTGCGACGGCAGACATATCGTGAAGAACTTCGAACCGCCCGAATTTTACCGGCTCATAGGCGGTCTCGACTACGGCTTCGACGCGACTGCGTTTCTTTTGATCTGCTCGGACCGTTACGGAAAACTGACCGTGACGCGCGAATTCATAAAGAGCGACCTTACGCTTTCCGCCGCGGCGAAAGCGGTCGCAGAAATATGCGAGGGGGAACGCGTCGATTATATAGCCGCGTCGCCGGATCTGTGGAACAGGCGGCAGGACAGCGGTATATCCGGCTACGAGACAATGATCAAGACCGCCGGTCTGCCGCCGCTGGTCAGAGCCGACGACAGACGCGTCGCCGGATGGCGCGCCGTGCGGGAATATCTCTCCGGTTCGCTTTACGTCTGCGACGGCTGCCGCGAACTTATACGCAGTATGTCGTCTCTGATATACGACAAAAACGTCCCGGAGGACTGCTCCGATACGCCTCACGACATAACGCACCTGCCGGAAGCGCTGCGGTACGCCGTTATGTCGAGGGTGTCGGCGGCGGAGCTGCCGTCCGAACGGTTTGAACGGCGCAAACGGAAATACGAAAACAGATTTTCCGTTGCAAATTACTGAAAGGAAATTTAATAATGGAAAAAACAACGAAAGCGTGGGACAGATTCGAAGCCGGACGCGACTACAAAAGGCGCCTCGGACTGTATCAGACCGTGCGTGAAAACGAGCGCTTTTACAGAGGCGAGCAGTGGTACGGGGTAAGATCCGAAGGACTGCCGACCCCGGTGTTCAACGTGATCAAGCGTATAACCGACTATATGATCTCGTCCGTGATGAAACAGCCCGTCTCCGTCGTTTACAGCGACGATTCGATGCCCGTCACCGAAGACTGCGAAAACAAAAAGCTGCTCAGACGCGGTATAGATCTGCTCAACAGAAACTGCGCTTACCGCTACGACAAGAGCAAGATGGACGTCACGGTGAGACAGGCTCTGCTCGACGCGGCGATATCAGGCGACGGCGTGTTCTACTGCTACTGGGATCCCGACTGCCAAACGGGCCAGGCGCACACGGGCGACATAAAGACCGTGCTCGTCGACAACGTGGACCTGTTCGTATCAAACGTAAACAGCCGCGATCTTCAAAAGCAGGATTACGTGATGCTCGCCGGCAGAGATACGGTCGAACATTTGTTCTGCGAGGCTCTCCGGAACGGTGTTTCCGAGCGCGACGCGGAACGGATAAGCGCCGACGACGGCACCGGCACGGGAGCGTCGGACAGAACGGACATGGAGTCGTCGGAAGACGATTACGCGACGTATCTGATCACGTTCTCCCGTGACGAGAACGGCTTCGTCTGCTTTGAAAAAAGCACGAAAAGCGTGGTCATAGCGAGAAAGAAAACGAAGCTCAGGCGCTACCCCGTGGCTTATTTCGCCTGGGAAAAGGCGAAGGGCAGTTTTATCGGCACGTCGCCCGTGACTTCGCTGATCGAGAATCAGAAGTATATCAACAAGGCGTACGCAATGGTCATGAAGCACATGACCGACACGGCGTTTTCAAAGGTGGTATACGACAAGACTCTGATACCCGAATGGTCGAACGAAGTGGGCGAGGCGATAGGCGTTCGCGCCGGCGGCGACGTGAGATCCGCCGCCGCGGTGGTCGGTACGGGAAGGCTCGAATCGGGCTTCCTCGACGTGATAGCGATGACGCTGTCGCACACGAAAGAGATGATGGGCGCGACCGACGCGGCTCTCGGCGAGGTCGAACCGGACAACACGTCCGCGATACTCGCCCTGCAGGAATCGTCCGCCGTGCCGCTTGAAACGCTGCGCCGCAGCGTTTACGACTGCATCGAGGACGTCGCGCTGATCTGGGCCGATATGCTTCTCGAATACTATCCCACCGGCAGACTCGTGCTCTACCGAGGAAGAGACGGAGCGGAGCGCGCCGAAAAGATGCCCGATATCAAAGCGCTCAAAAACTCGCTTTTATCGGCGCGCGTCGACGTCGGCGCAGGTTCGGCGTTCTCGCAGGTCGTGATGCTGAATACGCTCGACAAGCTGCTCGAGGGAGGTTATATCACGTTCGAGCAGTATCTGAAGCGTTTGCCCGAGGGCATAATCAAAGACAGAGAGGAGCTTATCGAATATGAGCGAAACGGAAAAAACAAGGTTCGATCTTGAGATCGAAGAATTTACCGAAAGGTTCCCCGACGCCGATCTCGACGGAATACCCGAACACGTATGGCGTAAAGTGAAAGACGGCGAAAAGCTCGCCGACGTTTACGCCGTATACGCCGGCGAAAAGCAAAAAGCCGAGGAGCAGGCGAAACTCGTGAACGAGCTTAACGCCTGCAGCTCGAGCGGCGGGATAGGGACAAGACCCGCGAAAGCGGTATATACCGCGAAAGAAGTCGCGTCCATGAGCGCGGGCGCGATAAGAGAAAACTACGACGATATCATAGAAAGCATGAAAGCGAAAGGCTTTTACGCGTAAAAAAGAAGGAGAATTTTTAAATGGCATTAAGTTATTTCATCCCGACCGTCTGGTCGGAAACCCTTTACAGAGAACTCGACCGCGAATACATCGCCGTCAAAAACTGCAGCCGCGATTTTGAAGGCGACATCAAAAACGTGGGCGACACCGTCAAGATCGTCGGCGTCTCGCCGGTCAGCGTGTTCAACTACACGAAAAATACCGATATGAGCGCGCCGGAAGAGCTGACCGATTCGGTCCGTACTCTGCAGATCAACGTCGCCAAGGCGTTCAATTTCGCCATCGACGACATCGACAAAGCTCAGGCTACGCCGAAGCTGATGAAAGAAGCGATGCACGTCGCCGCTTCGGCTCTCGCAAACGAGGCCGACAAATACGTATACGGTCTGTACAGCAGCGTAGCCGCAGATCAGACCGTGACCGTGACCGGTCTCACCTCGTCAGACGTGATCGACACCCTGCTCGAAGTCAAGCAGAAAATGCTTGAAAACGACGTCGCAGGCAACGAAGAGATCATACTCGAGGTACCTCCGGTAGTCGCTTCGAAGATAGTCAAGGCGAGGATCCTGAACGGCACCGACAACACAGAAACGCTCGACCGCGGCTGTATCGGCACGTTCATGGGCTTCAAGGTGTTCGTTTCGAACAACATCAAATCCGCAAACGTGACCTCCGGCGGCGAAACGCTGAAGTATTACAAGTGCTTTGCGAGAACAAAGCGCGCGATCACCTTCGCCGAACAGATCAACGAGATCGAGGCTTACCGTCCCGAGCTTCGCTTCGCCGACGCGGTCAAGGGACTGCACCTGTACGGCGCCAAGATCGTTTACCCGAAAGAGCTTCTGCTCCTCAACGTGAACGCCGCGAGCGCGGACGCCTGATCATGCGCTTATCCGACGTTTACAACGCCGCCGCGGCGTTGATATCCGAGTCGCCGACAGGTTCGGATAACGAAGATCTGCGCGCAAGAGCGCCGTTTCTGCTCTCGATGATAATAACGGAGCTGAAACCGCTCGACGACGCCGGAAACGGAATACCGAAATGCGGCGACTACGTTTTCGACAGCCTCGACGCTGACTTTCCGCTCTGCGCGGGACTTCTGCCGGCGTGCGCGTACAAGCTCGCGTACCTGCTCGCGGCTGACGAGAACACGGTGCTGTATCAGGTGCTGAGATCCGAATACGAAGCGGCGAAAAGATCTTTCGCCGGATCGGTACCCGCGGCGGTGCATAAGATCAAAAACGTATACTGAACGGAGGTACTATGGGAAGATATGTAAAAAGCACGGCGGACGTGTTTTATACGGATTCTTTTCACGGGCTTGACGTCTCCGGGGAGGAAAAAAAGAACTTTTCCTCCCCGGTATATATGAAAAATTTCCGTATAACTCAAAAAAGAACGCTCGAAAAGCGGTGCGGCTACAAGGTAACGGCGAGCGGACTGCAGGCGGATTCATGCTGGGGCGGATACGTCGGCGGCAGATGCGTTTTCGTTTACAAAAAGTATGACCGGATCTATGCCGTATCGGTCTTTGACGGCGAGACGTCAGCGTCTCACTCTGCAGGGTACGATGAAGTCGGCTTCGTTTTGTTCGGCGGAAAGCTCTACGCGATAGGAGCCGATACGTTTCTGTCGTTCGACGGCCGCTCGTTTGACGAGCCCGAGCCGTATATACCGACGCTCGCCGTCGCGGCGGCGGCTGACGGCGGCGGTCAGATACACGAAAGCCTTAATCTTCTTTCCGGCAAAGCGAAGATATCTTATTCGCCGAACGGCGCTGATACGGTCTACGCTCTGCCCGACGTCGCCGCCTCGGTCGTGAAGGCCGAAGAAAACGGCGCCGAAATAAGCGGATATACGTATTCGCCGGCAGACAACACCGTCACGTTTCAGTCGGCGCCCGCGGAGGGTACCGACAGTCTCGTTATCACGTTCACGCTCAGGCCCGGCACGGTCGCCAAAAAAGACAAACCGGGGCCGAAATTCTGCGTTTACGGCGGCGATACCGACACAAGAGTCTTTGCGTACGGCAAAGACAGCGTTATACGCTATTCGGACGTAACGTCGAAGGGCGCCGATATATCGTATTTCCCCGCCGACAATTTCGTATCCGCCGGCGACGGAACGTACAGGGTGACCGCGCTCGTGCGGCATTTCGACAGACTGATAATTTTCACCGAGGCCGAAACGTGGTATCTGTACCGCTCATCCGTTGATTACGACGGGTATCCGAAGCCGTCGTTCCCCGTATTCCCGCTCCATTCGTCGGTCGGCTGTATCGGCGGCGGAGCGGCTTTCGCAGACAACTGCCCCGTAACGCTCTCGCGCGACGGCATATACAGATTCGGCAGAACAAATCTGCGCGACGAACGGAACGCCGAACGTATATCGGACCGCGTATCGACTTATCTTACGCCGGAATTTCTTTCGGGAGCCGCCGTGTACGATCACGAAACGGATAAAGAACTGTGGTGCTCTTACGGCGGTACCGTGCTGATATATAATTACGGCATAAACGAATTTTACGTTTACGACGGCGTTAACGCGAATCTGATGTTCGACTGCGGCGGCAGCGTCGCGTTTTACGACGGAGAGCGGATATGCGTGTTCGACAAAAGCCTGACGGAAGACGACGGCAAAACGTTTTGCGCGGTCTATGAGAGCGGCTTCGTCTTTTTCGGCAAAAGCAAAAAGAAAAGACGGCTCAAACGAGTCTGCGTAATGCTTCTGCCGGACGTAAAGCCGACGTCCGTGACGCTTACCGCGGTGCCGAACAGAGGCGGCGCGAGATCGTACGGCGTGCACGGCGAATTCCGCCGCGTGAGATTCAATTTCGAAAACGTCGATTTTTCGGACTTTACGTTCGAATGCGAAGCGAGACCCGACCCGGCAGAACTGAGGACCGATCTGTCGTCGTTCGAAGCTTTGAAAATACGCATCGGAAATTCCAATCCGGAGCGGGCCGCCGTGACGGGCTTTTCGCTGACCGTGGATTGAGGCGCGTATGGAAAACGAAGATTACGCCGTGTCTCTCGAAAGGCACGAACAGATGATAAAATCGGTCCAGCATCAGTTGAACGAGCTTAAAGCCGTATCGGCTGAAATAAAACAAATGAACGCGGCTCTGATCGAAATGACGAACGAGATCAAGCATACGAACGCGTCGCTTTTATCCTGCGAGATGAAAATAAGCGACCTGCAGAGAATACCGGCGACGAGGTTTGAAAAACTGATCGGCTCCGTTATCTCGGCGCTCGTATGCGGCATAATCGGATATATCGTCGCGAGATTTTTCGGTTGAGCGCGGAAAAGAAAGGAAATATCAATGGCAATAAGAGAATGCAGCGACGATCTCAACGTCATCTCTTCTCTGCCCGACACTCCGGCGCCGCCCGAATTCACGGCGACGGAGCTCAAGGCGAGATTCGACAGAGCGGCTCTGCTGCTCAAGTCGTATATCAACGAAAAACTTATCCCGGATATCGAAAACGAACTGCTGACGACCGCGACGGGCGACGGCGTTTACCGCTATATACCGTCCAAGGTACTCATCGCGGCTTACACCTCGCCCGGCGAATATACGTTCGACACGTCGGAGCACGGATCGTTCAACGGCGTTTACGATATAGTGCTGATCGGCGGCGGAGGCGGCGGCAGTATGCCCGCGGCAAACACTCTGCCGGGCAGTACGGGCGGCGGATCGGGCGCGGTGACCGAGGTGATCGGTCAAACGCTCGACGGAGAATACAGCGTGACCGTCGGCGCGGCGGGAAGGTCGGGAGGTCTTTCCGGCACGTCGGGCGAGAGCACGTATATCTCGAGCGGCGATTACTCGTTTACAAAGTACGCTTTCGGCGGGCGGGGCTCGTCGCAGACTGATAAGATCGGCTTCGGCGGCGGCATCGGAGGTTCCGACAGCGAATACGGAGACGGGACCGTGACTTTCGGTCACGGCGGCGACAACAGATACGGCAGAGGCTGCAGAGGCGCGGCGATAGCCGACAGCGTGATGCCGGCGAACGGCTACGGCGCCGGCGGCTGGGCGTGCTTCAATCCGACGGCCGGAGCCGTGCTGATCTACGGCTACGTGAGACAGCATATACCGGAAGGAGGCGGTGATGACGAAAATGAACAGTAACACGAAATCATACGAGAGCTATCAGATGCTCGCAAAACTGCTCAATTCCGAGCGAAAGGAAAACATCGACAAAGCGTACGACGCGCTGCTCTCGGCGCTCAACGAATCGTACAAAGAAAAGACCGAGGCGGTAAAAGACGGGTTCGCCGACAAAAAGAACGCCCTTGCGAGAAACCGCGCGAAAGCCGAAAAATACCTCGGATATTTCATGACCGAAAAGGGTTACGAAAATTCCGGCGTGGAGGCCGACGCGAAAACGAAGGCGCAGATCGGATATAACGCGGACATGGCGGCTCTCGGCCGCGAAGAAGAAAAGAGCAAAACGGCTCTTGCCGCCGAACAGCATCAGAAGCAGGCGGAAACCGAAGCCGCCCGCGCGAAAGAAAAAAGCAAAGCCGATGAAGACCTCGAAGAACAGCTTTACAGGATCAAGACCGAACAGGATAAAAACGATCTGGAACTTGAGAAGCTCGGCTTCGAACGTTATTTCAAAGAGAAAGAGCTCGAGGTCAGAAAACTCGAGGCGGAGGTGAAAAAATCCGGCGGCGCCGACGGCACGGGCGATGCGCTGAACGCTTACAGGTATCTGAACTACAAGTCAATGCTTGAAAAAGCCGAGGGGATGGATGATCCCGACGATCTTCAGGCGTTTTACGATTCGGTCACCGGGATCAACGCCGAACGCGCCGCCGAGGTGCTCGGTTCGACGAACTACAAAAACCTCCTGCAAACGATCGAAAAAAAGCAGAAGGCGATCAGAGAGAAAGCCGATTCCGAAGCGAGGATCGAATCTTTGTACGGCGTTTTCGTCACTTCGTACGGCAAAGAATATCACGGTCTGACGTACAGACGCCTTGCGATGGATCTCAAATCCAAAGAAATAGGCGCGTTCACCAGGGACGAACTCGACGAGGCCTACGACCGTTTCAAAAACGATCTGCAGAACGGAGTATTCGACGCGGGAGAAAAGTGATATCAAAAAGAACGGACCGAAAATTTTCCGGTCTGTTCTCTTTTTTTCCGTTTTAGGTATTGACATTCGCGATCAAACGTGTATAATATAAGAAAAGTAAGAATAATAGGAGGAATAAGACGTGAAAAAGACCGATAAAGACAGATTCATCGTCAGCGTCAAGGTCGGTCCGAAGGGACAGATCACGGTGCCGGTCGAAGCGCGCGAGATGTTCGATATCAAAACCGGCGATACGCTGATGTTCATGGGCGATAAGGATCGCGGCATGGCGCTTCTGAAAGACGACGAGTTTTACAAAATGATGGGAGGTATCGTAAAATGACGGCGATAGAGACCAAAGCCCTGCGCAAAGAATACAACGGCGTCGCGGCGGTGCGGGGACTCGATCTGTGCATAGAAGAAGGCGAGCTTTATTCTCTGCTCGGCGTCAACGGCGCAGGCAAGACGACGACGGTGAAAATGCTCTGTTCTCTCACCGCTCCGACAAGCGGCGAGGCTTACATACTCGGTCATTCGGTGACAGCCGAGCGCGGCAAGGTAAAAGAACTGGTCGATATATCGATGCAGGAGACCGCGGTCGCGCGCAAACTGACAGTTGAAGAAAATATCGAGTTTTACGCAAAACTGAACGGACAGAGCAAAGAGGAGACCGAGGAGACGAAAAAATATATTTATTCCGTATTCGGACTTGAAAAAGAGGCGAAAAAGCAGGCGGGCAAGCTGTCGGGCGGCTGGCAGAGAAAACTTTCGATAGCTCTCGCGCTCGTGACCAAACCCAAGGTGCTGTTTCTCGACGAGCCGACGCTCGGACTCGACGTCATAGCGCGCCGCGAGCTGTGGAAAACGATCTCGTCGCTCAAAGGCAAGATGACGGTCATACTTACGACGCATTATATGGAAGAAGCCGAGGCGCTCTCCGATCGCATCGGCGTTATGAAAGACGGCGAGCTTCTCTTCTCCGGCACGAAGGAGGAGATGTTCGAAAAGACCGGCAAGACCGGCGTCGAAGACGCGTTCATAGAGATCGTGACGGGAGGTGAACTCAATGCGTGAATCTTTATCGAGGATAATCACTCTTACGCGGCGCAATATGAAAGAGATAATACGCGACCCGCTGTCGCTCATATTCATGATCGCGCTGCCGCTTTTCATGGAGATACTTTTCTACTATCTTTTCCACGGTATGACGGACCAGTTCGACATGAAATACCTTGCGCCCGGCATCGTCGTTTTTTCGCAGTCGTTTTTATCGCTTTTCACGGGACTGCTAATCGCGCTTGACCGCGCGAGCTCGTTCCTTACAAGGCTCTACGTATCGAAAGCGAGACCGTATGAATTCATAACGGGCTATATGATCGCAATGCTGCCGATAACGTTCGTTCAGTCGGTACTCTTCTTCACGGTCGGCGGCATAATAGATCCTTCGATCTTCGGTGTGAACATGATCTTCGCGGTACTCATAAGCCTTGTCACCTCGCTTCTTTTCATCTCTTTCGGCGTGCTTTTCGGTTCGGTATGCAATGAAAAATCGATAGGCGGCGTCGCTTCGATCGTGATAATGTGCCAGTCGGTATTGAGCGGCATGTGGTTCCCGGTCGAGGGGCTGAGCGGCGGATTCATGACGCTTATGAAGATACTGCCGTTCCGAAACGCTTCGCTTGCCGCGCAGTACGCTCTGAACGGCGACGGCGGAGTACTCGTACCCACGCTTATCGTGCTCGGATATACTGCCGTGATATTCACGGTATCGGTATTCGTGTTCGGCAAAAAGATGAAAGCGGACTGAAATACTTTGTTTTGCATAGTTTATTCAGAAAAAATTAAAATTTTACTTTTTTTTAAAAAAAGTCTTGAAAAATAAAAATGACGTGATATAATAATTACAGTGTAGAGCAAAAAATATTTGTGCACGGCACTGAAAAACAAAAAAAGGAGAAAAACAATGAAGAAAATTTTCGCAATCGTTCTCGCGGTCATGATGACGGCAGTTCTCTGCGTTTCCGCTTTCGCGGCAAGCCACGCGCAGACGAAGATCAAAGTAGGCGAATCCCTGATCAACGAAGACTTTGAAAGCGGCGAGCTGAACGCCGAACTTTTCAAAGCATGGTCGGGCTATAAGATCGAAGACGGCAAGATCCATCTCGGTCACAGCAACAACTGGGTAGAATCTTCTCCCGAATTCCACACCGCTGCCGCGTATTCCAACTATTACGCAACCTTCAAGATCGCAGGCGCGATCCGTGACTGCTACTACGGCTTCGCTCTCCGCGCTCCCGCAGGCGAACACGGCGGTCTTATGAACGGCGGCAGATTCGGCGTTCCGTCGGCCTCCGAAGCGAGCACCGGTATCGCGATCGACCTTTACGGCGCGGCTAACTCCACGCTCGGCGATCAGATCGGCATCACGTTCTGCAACGGCGGCGCCAACGGCGACGCTCCGGCGTTCACCGCAGCTCGTCCCGAAGGCTTCGGCGACGGTTCGGAAGCTCTTGTCGACGTCATCGACCTCGGCAGCATCATCACGATCCTCATAAACAAAAAAGAACTCGTAACGATCGAACTCTCCGGCCTTGCCGACGGCGTTTACACCAAAGCGACCGCTTTCGATCCGACCGGCGCGGAACTCGGCACGTTTGACGTATCCGTTCTTGCGGAAGGCTCGATAGTATTCTATCAGAGAAACAACTATATCACGGTCGACGATTTCACGCTCGCTCCCGCTGAAGCAGACGACGGACAGGACGATCCCGGCGAACAGCCCGGCGAACAGCCTGGTAACCCCGGCTCCGGCGACGCGGCGATAATCGCCATCGCGGCTGTCGGCTGCATCGCTCTCGCGGGCGTTGTTGTCGCAAAGAAAGTCAGATAATCATACACTGATTTAAAAAATTCCCGACTTGATCGGGAATTTTTTATTTATGACGATATGTAAAAACAAATCGTATTTTGTGTTAATCCGCTTGACTTATGCTCAAAAGATATTATAATTAGAATAAAATAAAAAAGGGAAGGGTTATCTTATGTCACATAAACTCGGTATAATAGGTTACGGCGGCATGGCATGCTGGCATCACGATTCGATCAAGGCGAATTTCACCGATCTTACGGTCGTCGCCGCTTACGATATAGACGAAGGCAGGCGCGAGCTTGCAAAAAGCCGCGGACTTACGGTATTTGAAACCGCGGATGAATTTTTAGCGTCGCATCTGTTCGATATCGTGCTCGTCGCCACGCCGAACAATTTCCATTGCGACTACGTCTGCCGCGCGCTTAAAGCCGGTTACAACGTTGTATGCGAAAAGCCCGTCGCGCTCAACTGCGCCGAGCTCGATCTTATGGAACAGACCGCGAAAGAGACGGGCAAACTCTTCTCCGTCCACCAGAACAGACGCTGGGATCAGGATTACAGAATAGTCAAAGAAGCGTATGAAAAAGGGCTCGTCGGCAAGCCTTTCACTGTAGAATCGAGAGTGCACGGCCAGGGCGGCATGGTGCACGGCTGGCGCGAATTCAAGGTAGCCGGCGGCGGTATGGTCTACGACTGGGGCGTACATCTGATAGACCAGATACTCGATATGATACCGTCAAAGGTCGTATCGGTATATGCAAATCTCCACGTTGTACGGACGAAGGAAGTCGACGATTATTTCAAGCTCGTGTTCCGCTTTGAAAACGGTATTACGGCTCAGGTCGAGGTCGGCACGTTCAACCTCGTTCAGCTCCCGCGCTGGTACGTATGCGGATCCGGCGGCGCGCTCGTGATAGAGGGCTGGGACTGCAGCGGAAAGATAATACATACCAAAGATCACTTGATGAAATGGGAACCTGTCGTAGTCCAGACGAAGGCCGGTCCGACGAGGACGATGGCTCCCCGCCCCGCGGACACGCTTGAAGAGCTGCCTTTGCCTCACGTTGAGACGTCGTGGTCGTCCTATTACAGAAACATAATGGATACGATAGACGGCAAAGCGGAGCTTATCGTCACGATACCGTCCGTCCGCAGAGTTTTACGCGTTATCGAAGCCTGCTTCGAATCCGACAAACGCGGCGAAGGTGTAAAAACGGATATATAATACTGCAAACAAAAAAGCGACCGGGAAACACTTGCGACAGAGCGCCGTACTTCGCAGTCGTTCGGAAGAAATCGTCATAAAAGAACTCACATACAATTTACATCAAAAGAGGTTGTTTAAAAACCTTGCCGACATTATAGGCGATCAAACAACCTTTTTTGTTTTTTATAAATTAAAAATATAAAAAAACTATTTTAACCGCCTTTTTTTCGGTTACGTCGGTTTTCTTCACCTATATTGCGCGCAGCGCCGCGGGCGGCGGGGGGCGGGGGTCCGCCCGCGGGATTTTTCTATAGATTACGGTGAAGAAAACCTTTACGCACCGATCTTTCTAATCAGACGGAGTTATTTAACCTCTATAACTTCATAACCTGCGGCGGTGACGGCATCTTTCAGGGCTTTATCGTCAATATTCCCGTCAAACGTAACGACGGCGGCGCCTTTTTTATGGCTTGCCTCGGCGGATGAAACGCCGGGGAGCTCTTCGAGCGCTTTTTTGACTCTGGCTTCGCAGTGCGGGCACATCATGCCTTTGATCTTTACCGTTTTTTTCATTATATTATTCTCCTTTTCATTATTATCGGGTTTGAAGAGGTTCAGCCTCAGGGCGTTCATCACTACGCAGAAACTCGAAAGTCCCATAGCCGCCGACGCGATCATCGGGTTAAGGGTAAGCCCGAGCGGGGCGAAAACGCCCGCCGCCACGGGTATGCAGATCACGTTATACAGAAACGCCCACATCAGATTTTCGTATATGTTTGTAAGCGTTTTTTTGCTGAGTTTTATCGCGGTGACGACGTCTTCGGGCGAGCTTTTCATGAGCACGGCGTCGGCTGAATCTATCGCTATATCGGTGCCCGCGCCTATCGCTATGCCGACGTCGGCGGCAGTCAGAGCCGGCGCGTCGTTTATACCGTCGCCGACCATAGCCGTTTTTGAAGTCTTGCAGAGTTCTCTTACGGCTTCTTCTTTGCCCTGCGGCAGCACGCCGGCTATGACGTTATCCACGCCGAGGCGCTTGCCTATCGCCGCGGCGGTCCTTTCGTTGTCGCCTGTGAGCATTACGACGGCGATGCCGAGTTTTTTCAGATTTTCCACTGTTTTTTCCGCGTCGTGTTTCGGCACGTCGGCGACGGCTATCACGCCGAGCAGTTTGCCGTCAGACGTGAAATACAGCGGCGTTTTGCCCTGATCGGCGAGATCTGCCGCGGTATTCGCCGTTGTTTCGTCTATATCGCAGACGGTTTTGATATACGACGAGCTGCCGCCGCAAACCGTCGCGCCGTTTATATCGGCGCGAAGCCCTTTGCCGGGAATATTTTCGAAATTTATGCTTTCATATAATCCAGTACCGTCGGCTGTGGCCCGTTCGATTATCGCTGACGCGAAGGGGTGTTCGCTCTTTGATTCAAGCGAGGCGGCGATTTTCAGCAGTTCTTTTTCGTCCGCATTGACCGGTATTATATCCGTGACCTGCGGCTTGCCTTCGGTCAGCGTGCCCGTTTTATCGAAAACGACCGTTTTGACCTTGCCGGTCTCTTCAAGCGATGCGGCGGTCTTGAATAAGATGTTATTCTTCGCCGCGACTCCGCTGCCGACCATTACTGCGACCGGCGTTGCAAGCCCGAGCGCGCACGGGCAGCTGATGACGAGCACCGATACGGCGCGGGACAGCGCATAGCCGACCGTCTGTCCGACCAGCATCCATATAACGAAAGTTATCAAGGCTATGCCCATAACGCAGGGCACGAACACGGAGGCGACTTTGTCGGCGGCTTTTGCAACGGGCGCTTTTGAGCCGGCGGCGTCGCTGACGGCTCTGATGATCTTCGATAACGACGTATCTTCACCGACTGCGGCCGCGCGGCATTTTACGTAGCCGCTTCTGTTCACGGTCGCGGCGCTTACGGCGTCGCCGACCGCTTTTTCGACCGGCACGCTCTCGCCCGTGAGCGACGATTCATCGACGGTGCAGTTACCCTCGATAACGACGCCGTCAGCGGCGAAGCGTTCTCCGGGGTAAACGGCGAACACGTCGTCCTTTTTAAGTTCTTCCGCGGGGATAACGGTCTCTACACCGTCTCTTATAACGTTAGCCGTATCGGGAGCGAGCTCGGTAAGCGCTTTCAGTGCGTTCGTCGTTTTGCCTTTTGAGTAGGCTTCGAGCGTTTTTCCGAGCGTTATGAGGGTCAGTATCATCACCGCGCCTTCGAAATACAAATCGTGGCTCATACCGTCCGCTTTGCCGAATGTCATTACGGCGAGAACGCACACGCTGTACGCAAACGATGAAAACGAGCCGAGCGCGACGAGCGTATCCATATTCGGCGCAAGCCGGATCAGTCCTTTCGTTCCGCTGATGAAAAATCTGCGGTTGACGAGCATAACGGCAAGACACAAAACGAGCTGTATAAGGCCAGATATCCTGTGATCGTCAGATATAAACGAAGGCAGAGGCAGCCCGATCATCGCTCCCATCGAAACGTACATAAGCGGGAGCAGTATTATAAGTGAGACGATAAAACGGAAAAGCAGTTTTTTTGTCTCTTCTTCCGCTTCTTTTCCGGGCGCAGTTTTGGCTTCTCCGCCCGCGGCGTAAGCGCCGTAACCCGCCTTTTTTACGGCGGCGATTATCTGCCCGTCGGGGATGTCGCCCTCGACCGTCATATCGGCGGTCAGCAGGTTCACCTCGCACGATCTGACGCCGTCAAGATCCGACACGGCTTTCTGCACTCTTGCGCTGCACGCCGCGCAGCTCATGCCTGTGACTTTGAATTTACGCATTTTACCTCCGTCAGACTTCCGCTCCGCTTTCGCGCAGACGGTCGAGTTTTGTATTTCTGAAATAAAGCGCGATATCTATCGAGATCGCTATAAAATTGATTATATAAAACAGAAAACTCAGAACGAATATGAAGCCGGACGCGCCGGTGACCGTGAGCTGTATTATCTTTCTCGTTATGCCGGCGGCGTAGCCGATAAGCAGAAACACCTCGAAAAAGAGGCTTTTGCCCTTCGCCGTTCTCGATACTATCGATTTTCTGATCGAAATAGGCCACGAGAGCCCGAAACAGAATATGGTGAACGCTTCGAGCAGATCTATTATCGCCTGTATTTCCATTTTTATTTCCTCCCGGTATAGTCCGGTAGAAACGCAGGCGAGACCGCGCCCGTGTCGATACCGGCTTTTTCTAATTCTTTTTCGTATCTGCAAATGTGGTCTGACGACGGTTTGCCGTGCTTTGCGGTCTTGCTCTTCTCCGCCGCCGATATGCCCGCGGTCCTGCCGAAAACTATGACGTCGAGAAGCGAGTTGCCCATGAGCCTGTTTCTGCCGTGGATACCGCCCGTCACCTCGCCCGCGGCGTAGAGGTTTTCGATACCGGTGACCGAGCAGTCGGGCGAAATGTCTATACCGCCGTTCTGATAGTGGAGCGTCGGGTAAACGAGTACAGGCTCTTTTCTTATGTCGATACCGCATCTCTCGTACATCCGGAGCATCGCGGGGATGCGCTTTTCGGTCGTACCCTCTCCGTTTATCATATCTATCATAGGCGTGTCGAGCCATACGCCGCAGCCGAGGTCCGTATCGACGCCTTTACCGCGTTCTTTACATTCGCGTATTATCGCGGCTGATACGGTATCGCGCGTTTCGAGCGGATGGACGAATATCTCGCCGTCCGCGTTTACGAGCTTCGCGCCGAGAGACCTGACCTTCTCGGTCACGAGCGCGCCGTATATCTGCCCGGGATAAGCCGCGCCCGTCGGATGATACTGCAGCGTATCGGCGTATATGAGCTTCGCGCCGGCGCGGTACGCCATGACGAGCCCGTCCGCAGTTGCGCCGTAGTGGTTCGAGGTCGGAAAGCCCTGGCAGTGCAGTCTGCCGATGCCGCCGGTGGCGATTATGACGGTCTTCGCCTCGGCCGTGAAGATCTTGCCCGTCTCCATATTGACGAGCGCCGCGCCCGCGGCTTTGCCGTCGCCGTCGAGCAGTATCTCAGCCGCCGCTGTGAAATCTGTCACCGTGACGCCGAGATTGAGCACCTCGTCGCGCAGCGTGCGCATTATCTCCGCGCCGGAATAATCCTTGCAGGCGTGCATCCTTTTGCGCGAGGTTCCGCCGCCGTGCGTCGTTATCATTTCGCCGTCGGACGTTTTGTCAAACTCGACGCCGAGTTTCGACAGCCACATGATCGCTTCAGGCGCTTCGCAGACGAGTTTTTTCAAAAGCTCTTTTTTTGCCGCGTAATGACCGCCGCCGTAAGCGTCGATAAAGTGCCTTACGGGCGAATCGTTGTCTTTATCAGCCGCCTGTATGCCGCCCTCCGCCATCATCGTATTGGCGTCGCCGAGACGGAGCTTTGTGACGAGAACGGTTTTCGCTCCCGCCCGCGCGGCTTCTATCGCCGCCGCCGCGCCTGCGCCGCCGCCGCCGATTACCAGCACTTCTGCGGATATTTCGGGCTCGGCGCCGATATCGGCTCCGCTTATACGGCTTTTTGAGTGCAGAAGCGTCCACAGCTCCGACGGGACTTTATCGCCTTTGTTTTTGCCGATCAGCACCGTTTTCGACTGATCTTTATTATGATCGGGATGATACGCGGCGAGCAGTTCGTTTTTTTCTTCCGCCGTCATGCGCGGCACGCTTTTTTTGATATTCTCTTCACGTTTTGCCGCGGCGGCCGCCGCTTTGATCGTCAGCTCTTCGGTATACATTATTCTTCGATATCCCTGTTATTGTATAGATTTGTAAGTTCTTCTTCGCTTTTGCAAAGCAGCTCTTCGAGTTCTTTTTCGTATTCGCCGTTTTGTACGCGGGCGACCGTGCGTTTCAAATGTCCGCACTCCGGCATAAGGTATCTGCCGTTGAGCCTTCTCGCAAGCTCCGCGACCTGCGGATGAGATATGCCCGCCGGACAGCGCGAAGAGCAGATACCGCACATCACGCAGTCAAAAGACAGCTCCGCGCACTTTGCGTAATCACCGCGCTGTGCGTACGCTATATACTGCATCACGTTCAAATTCTGCGGGCAGCTTTTCGTACAGGCGTTGCAGCCGATGCAGGCGTATATCTCGGGGTATAGCCGCATCATGACTTTCTCATCAGTACCGAGTTTTTCGATATCGTATACCTGCTTGTCGAGCGGGAAGAACGGCAGCGATGCGATATACATATCGTTTTCGACTTTCGTCTGGCACGCGAGGCAGGTTTTTATGCCTTTGTCGCCTTTTATGCGGTAGACCGTGGCGCATGCGCCGCAGAAGCCGCCGCGGCATCCGCAGCCGCGCACGAGGCGGTAGCCGGCGTATTCCATCGCCGCCATGATCGTCAGATCGTCCGGCACCTCGTATTTTTTACCGAAAAAATACACGTTTACGGTTTTGCTCATTTTCTGTCTCCTAATATTCGTCAGGCAGCTCTTCCAACTCGTCGAGGCGGAAGACGGGACCGTCGCGGCAGACGTATTTACTGCCGATATTGCATCTGCCGCACTTGCCTATACCGCATTTCATTTTCATTTCGAGCGTCGTGTAGACGCGGTATTTTTCAAAGCCGAGCTTCGTAAGCTCCGCGAGAGTGAATTTTATCATCACGGGCGGTCCGCAGAGTATGACGACCGGTTTACAGTCGTTACAGACCTCCGACACGTACTGCGGCACGAAACCGACGTGACCGCTCCATCCGTCGCCGCCGCGGTCGACCGTAACGAAGACTTCGGTATTATCCGCTTCTTTCCATTTGCCGAACAGACTGTCTTTGAAAACGAGGTCCGGATAACTTCTCGCTCCGTATATGATCCTGATCTTTCCGTACTTTTCCCGCCGGTCAAGGCACGAATCTATGACCGAGCGAACGGGCGCGAGACCTATGCCGCCGGCTATGAAGAGCAGATCTTCGTTTTCGAAATCGGATACCGGGAAAGGTCTGCCGTACGGTCCCCGCACGAGTATCTTTTCGCCGGGCGCGGCGTCGTGCAGACGGTTCGTGAACGAGCCGCAGCGTTTGACCGAGAATTCGAGCCGGTCGGAATCCATTGGCGACGTGATCGAAAACATCGCCTCACCCTCGCAGGGGATCGACAGCATCGCGCACTGCCCGGGAAGATGGTCAAACGGCTTTTCGCCGTTTTCCGCGGTTATGTGAAACGTCTTTACGTCCGGCGTTTCGGTTATTATTTCGCGTATCACGCATACCTGCGGTACGAGCGGATCATGTATGGCGTTCATCTGCTTTACCGAGTTCCTTTATGACTTTTATCATATGCGCCGATGCCGGGCATTTTCTCACGCATCTGCCGCATCCGACGCAGCCGTATATACCTTGATTTTCTTTAAAATAAACGAGCTTGTGCATGAATCTCTGTCTGTAACGCTCCTTTTGGGTAAGGCGCGGCTGACCTGCCGACATTTTCGTAAAATCGGAATACATACACGAATCCCAGAAGCGGCATCTTGCCGCGCCGTCGGCGGTCTTTGAATCCTTTATGTCGTAGCACTGGCAGGTCGGGCAGAGATAAGTGCAGGTGCCGCAGCCGAGGCAGTGCGCGGAGAGCTTGTCCCAGACGGGCAGATCGAACAGTTCATCCGTCTTCTTATCGGGCAGATCTTTTGCGGCAAGTGCCGCCGGCATAAGAGCCGCTTTCGCTCTTATCTTATCCCTCTCCGCCTCGATATCGTCGTCAGTTGTTTTGCAGACGGACGATAATTCGGGGATCAGCAATCTGCCCTTTTCTGTCAGTATTTCGAAATAATACGCGCCGTCGGTCCCGATCGCCGCGATATCGCCGCTCTTTGACGGATCGACGCCGAAACAGGTGCAGAAACACGTCTCCGACGGTTCGCCGCATGAAAGTGAAACGACGATCCCAGCTTCTCTTCTGCTTTTGTATAAACGGTCTTCGGGTTCTGCCAGAAACACGAGATCGAGCGTCTGCAGGCCTTTGATATCGCAGGCGCGCGCGCCGAAGATCACGTTATATCCGCTCTTTACCGCGGTCTCTTTCACGCCGAACGCTCCGTTTGCCGTGACGAACCGGGCTATCTCTTCGCACTGCGGAAAGAACAGTTCCTTGATCCCTCTGTCCGTAATGCCGGATAAATACATATTTTCTCCGTCGCCGTACGCTTCAAAGGACGAGACTGAGCCTTCGCCGTGTTTTTTCGGCACGTACAGAGCGTATTTTTCATTTATCGCCGATAAAAGTGCGCCGAGGCTTTCTTTACTGCATTTATACACGTCACACCTCCGGATCGCTTTCGTTTTTGTCTGTCAGCGGCGGTATCTGCCCGACCGTTTCGCCCGCCTGATACACGCCGTAAAAGCGGTTTATATCGAGTATGAATTTGCGGTTAAGCAGGTGAAGCGGTATTCTCTGCGGGCAGACGCGCGAGCATTCGCCGCAGTCGGTACACCGCCCCGCGACGTGGTACGCGCGGATTATGTGAAAAAGCTTTTCTTCAAATTCGTTCGCGTTTTCTCTGCTCTCCGCGCCGGACGAGCTCTCTCCGAACACGCACGTTTCGCAGGTGCAGGCGGGGCAGGCGTCGCGGCAGGCGTTGCAGCGGATGCACTTCGACAGCTCCGATCTGAAAAATTCATAACGCGCATCCGCGCTCATTTTTTCTATCTGTTCGACTTTATCGAATCTGCCGGTGTCCGTCTCGAAAGACGGCTCGCACAAAAGCTCGTCGTAATAAACGTGTTTTTTGCTTTTGCATACGAGACAGCGTTCCGCGAGAACTTCGTCAAAAGCAAAGGTCATATCGCCGTCAGGAGTTTTTACGGTCAGCGCGCCGTTATCACACGACGCTTTCAGTATCGCGGAACCGGTTTTGTTTCTCAGTTTGAATACGTCTACCATACCGTCACAGCCGATGCCGGCTATGTAAATTTTGTCTTTGTCTATTTTATGCTCCGTTATGAGCTGATTCAGACTGTACGTATCGCACGGCTTCATGAATACGGCTATCCTGCCCGGCTTTTTCGTCTCTTTAACGAGAAATTTTGAAAAATTCGGGCTGCAGAAACAGTCGTATATCATGTTTTCTTCGATCTCTTCTGCCGAATAAAACACGCACGGCGACGGATCGTACGCGAATTCGCCCGCGCAGAATCCCGCGACGCGGTCGACCGTTTTGTTCTGCAAAAGCTGTTTCGCTTTGTTTTTCAGTTCTGTTCCGTTTTGCTTTTGCATCGCAGATCCCCCAGTCTTCTGTTCTCGCCGAGACGCGCGACGGTATTCATGAAATCAGTCGCGGCTGAGGCGAACTTTTCGCCCTCCGAAGCGGATATCCAGATCAGTTTCATGCGCTCTTTTTCGATACCGAGATAGTCAAGCATCGAAAACAAAAGTTTCATTCTGCGGCGCGTATGATAGTTGCCGCTCGTATAGTGGCAGTCTCCGGGGTGACAGCCGCATATCATAACGCCGTCGGCGCCGCCGCCGAACGCGCGGAGTATGAACACGGGGTCGACTCTGCACGAACACGGCACGCGTATTATCTTTACGTTGTCGGGGTACGTAAATCTGCTGCTGCCCGCGAGATCGGCGCCGGCGTACGAACACCAGTTACAACAAAAGGCGACTATTTTCGGTTTGTATCCGTTCAGCTGCATATACTGTCCACCTCCGCAAGTATCTGTTCGCGTGAAAAGCCGTGCAGATCCATCGCGCCGTTATTGCAGGCGACGGTACACGCGCCGCAGCCGCGGCAAACGGCGGCGTTGACCGACGCGACGCGGCGGATTTTCACCGTTTTATCCGGCATTCTGAATTCTTTTTCGATATACGTTATCGCGTTATAGGGGCAGACGTTCGCGCAGAGTGAACAGCCGCTGCATTTCAGCTCGTCCGCATGAGCCGTACACGGATCGGATTCGAGCGTATTTTTACTTAACAGACCGATGATCTTCGCCGCGGCGGCTGAAGCCTGAGCGACGGTCTCGGGTATATCCTTCGGGCCGCTGCACGCGCCGGAAAGATATACGCCGGCGGTCGGGCTTTCCACGGGGCGGAGCTTCGGATGAGCTTCGTTAAAGAAGCCGTTTCCGTCAATGCTCGCGTTCAGCTTTGAAGCGAGCGCTTTTGCCGTCTTGTCCGGCTCGACCGCCGCCGCGAGCACGACGAGGTCTGCGCCGATCATCATCTGCTCGTTGTTTATAAGATCGGCGGCTTTTACCGTGAGAACGCCGTTTTCGTCGCAGACCTTGCCGACCATGCCTTTGATATACTTTACGCCGTATTTTTCGGCGGCGCGCCTGTAAAACTCGTCGAAATTCTTGCCGGGCGCGCGCACGTCGATATAGAATACGTAAATATCGGTATCGGGATATTTTTCTTTTATCAGTATCGCCTGCTTCGCAGTATACATACAGCAGATCTTCGAACAGTAAGTCTTGCCGCGTTCATCTTCTTCGGTACAGCGCGAGCCGACGCATGAAATGAACACGACAGTTTTCGGGCGTATCCCGTCCGAGAGGCGCACGAGCCTGCCGTTCGTAGGTCCGGCGGCGTTGAGGATACGTTCGAGCTCCAGCGCGGTTATGACGTCTTTACTGTTTTTATACGAATACTCGTCAAACGGCGTAACGTCTATCGGGTCTATACCCGTTGCGACGGCTATCGCGCCGTATTTTTCTTCTGTGATTTCGTCTTTCTGCGAATAATCGATCGCCTTCGCACCGCATACGCGGGAGCAGAGACCGCATTTGCCGTCTTTTAACATACGGCAGCTGTCGGGATCTATCACGGCGACCTTGGGCACGGCCTGGGCGAAAGGTATGTATATCGCGGAGCGGCTGCCGAGGCCGAGATCGAATTCGTTAGGCACGTTTTTCGTCGGGCATTTTTCGGCGCACAGACCGCAGCCGGTACAGAGATCTTCTTTGACGTACCGGGCTTTTCTTCTTATTTTCACTGTGAAATTCCCGACGTAGCCGGAAACAGATTCGACTTCGCTGTATGAGAAAATGCGAACGTTTTCGTTATGCGAGATATCTACGGTCTTCGGCGTGAGTATGCACGCCGAGCAGTCGAGCGTCGGAAACGTTTTGTCGAGCATCGCCATTTTGCCGCCTATCGACGGCTTTTTTTCGACGATATCGACCTTATAGCCGGCGTTTGATATGTCCTCAGCCGTCTGTATGCCGGCGATGCCGCCGCCGATGACGAGCGCGCGTTTGGTCACGGGAAAGCTCTGCGGGTAAAGCTCCTCATCGCGGCAGAGTTTCGACACGGCCGCTTTGGCGAGCGTTATCGCCTTTCCGGTCGCTTCCGCCGTATCTTTATGCACCCACGAGCATTGCTCGCGGATATTGGCTATCTCGACCTTATACGGATTCAGCCCGGCTGACGCCGCGGCTTTTCGAAACGTAGCCTCGTGCATACGCGGCGAGCAGGAACATACGGCTATACCGGTAAGCTCATACTCTGCCGCCGCTTTTCCGATAAGCTCCTGCCCCGACGACGAGCACATATATTTACAGTTTGCCGCGTATACGACGTAAGGTTCTTTCGACATCGCTTCGACGACTTTACAGACGTCGACCGCGCCTTCGATATTACTGCCGCAGCTGCAGACAAAAACGCCTATCCTTTTCATAGATCCTCACTTCGTATATTTGCGGAAAGCCGCCGAAAACGCCTGCGACGGCATATCGGCGTCGGCTTTTTCAAAAAGCTCGCCGGCTTTGATCCTGTTGCCTTCTTTTTTCCGTTCGGCGATCACTCTGACCGCCTCGATCAGCTTCGCAGGCTCCACACCTCTCGGGCATCTGTCGACGCACGCGTAACACGACAGGCACCTGTATATGCCTACGCACTCAAGAAGCGGCCCGATATTGCCCTGATCGATCATATAGACGAATCTGTGCGGCGGATATTCCATCTCGTCATACGCCGGGCACGACGCGGAGCATTTGCCGCATTTCATGCACTTGGCGGGGTCCGTGCCGCTCATTTCGATTATTTCTTCTCTTGATACGATATTCTTCATTTATACTCCAAACGCTTTCGCCGTAAGCTCGGTGAAATAAAGCACCGGCAAGTCTCCGTATTTGCCTGCGTTGTATTTACAGAGCGGGCAGGCGGTCACAAGCGCCTCGGCGCCGCAGTTTTTCGCGCTTTGCACCACTCTTTCGGATCTTTTTTCCGTAAGCGTTTCCGATTCGGCGTAAGTATACGCGCCGCAGCATTCGCTTCTCTCGGGAAAAGCGACCGGCTCGCCGCCGAGGGCTTTTATCAGTTCTTCCATTATAACGGGATCTTCGGGATTGTCCGTCCGCATTACCCTGCCGGGGCGCAGGAGCATACAGCCGTAATAACAGCCGATCTTCATACCGTCAAGCGGATATTTCACGGCGGATCTTATTTTTTCGTAACCTATAAGGTCGCGAAGCATTTCAAGATAATGAACGACCTTTACCGTGCCTTTGTATTCCGACCCGGTATACGCTTTTACTTTTGCGGCAAATTCCGCGTTCGTTCTCAGATCGTGCTCCGTTCGCTTCAATACGTTGTGACAGGCCGAGCAGACCGTGAGAAGCGGCAGTCCCCTCTCTTCGGCGGCTATCAGCGCGCGTACCGAAGCGAGCTTCACCGCCACGTCGTCCGACGTCGAAACGTAGACTCCGCCGCAGCACTGCCATTCGGGCAGTTCGGTCAGCTTCACGCCGAGGATCTCCGCGCAAAGCCTTGCGCATCTGTCGAGATCTTTCGCTTTGTTTTTGAGCGTACATCCCGGAAAATAACAAAATTCCATTATGATCACCAAATTATCCCCATTATATTTCTATTATAACAATAAAACTTCCGTTTGTAAATATACATAATTAAAAAATCTCGCGTCTGAAATAAAAGATTTTTTGATATTTTTTTCAATTACTATTGCTTATGCGGTAATTTTATTGTATAATAAAGACGGCGCGGTGCGCCGAAAATAAAAATTACGGAGAATATGCCATGAGAAAAGACGAAATGACACAACACAAAGCCAAGTGGATCACCTGCCCGATACCGATGAAGGAAGCCGAGAACAATTTCGGCTGGGGACAGGTCGGAGCCGATATCCAGTTTGCGCCGATATCCGACGAGGGAGGCCTGCCGATGTTCTCAACGAGATTCACCGTCAAGGGCGTCAGTAAAGCTTCGGTCGACGCCACCGCTCTCGGCGTTTTCGATCTGTGGATCAACGGGAACCGCGTTATGAACGGCGAGACCTTCGACGAGATGAAACCCGGCTGGACGGATTACGACAAGCACGTTCTCTATTATACATACGATATCAAGAGATATCTTATCGAAGGCGAAAACACGGTCCTCGCGGTCGTCGCGCCCGGCTGGTACGCCGGAAGGATCGCATTCGGCACGTATAAGGATCCCGTAATAAGCTTTATGGCGGCGATACGCATAGAAGACGAGCTCGGCAGCCGCGATATTTATACCGACGAAAACTGGCTGACGTTCAAGGGCGGCTTTATAAGAAGCTCCGATATCTGGGACGGCGAGTATACCGATTTCAATTATCCCGGCTACGGCGAGCTTTCTCATAACAGATCGAGCCGCGACGGCTGGATCGCGTCCGCCGCGGTCGAACACGATATAGATATCACGCCGCAGGTCGGTCCGACGATAAAGGTGCGCTTCGGTCTCGAACGCAAGCCCGAAACGGTCACGATCTTCAAAGGCGTGAAGGATAACGGCACCGATTTCGGCGAGATAAACGTCGTGGAGGAATACAAAAACACTGATTCTTTCAAGCTGAAAAAAGGTCACAACGCCGTTGTCGACCTCGGTCAGAACATGGTCGGCTGGCCCTCGTTCTTTATGAACGGTCCGAAGGGCGCTCAGATAATGGTGCGCTTCGGCGAGATGCTGAACGACAGCGGTGAAAAATCCCGCGGCAACGACAACCCGAAAGGCTCGATATACAGCATCAACTACCGTTCCGCGAAAGCCAAGCTTCAGTACGTTCTGTCGGGCGAAGAGAGCGCGTCGTTCCCGCGGTTCACGTTCTTCGGCTTCAGATATCTCGAGATAACCGCGAACGAAGACGTGGAGATCAGAGGTCTTATATGCTGGGTAGTCGGTTCCGATACTGAGGAGACCGGAAAGATCGAGGCCTCGCACGCGAAGGTGAACAAGCTCATCTCGAACATAATATGGGGTCAGCGCGGCAACTACCTCTCCGTACCGACGGACTGCCCGCAGAGAAACGAACGTCTCGGCTGGACCGGCGACACGCAGATATTCGTCGGCACGGCTGCGTATAACGCGAACGTCGACGGCTTCTTCAGGAAATGGCTTCGCGACGCGAGAGATTCGCAGTCGCCCGAGGGAATTTATCCGGACGTCATACCGCACGTCAGCGTCGTCGGTTACGGCGGAGCCGCGTGGGCGGACGCCGGAATAGTCGTTCCTTACACTATGATGAGGATGTATAACGATCTCGAACTCGTCGAAGAGCATTACGAATCAATGGAAAAATACATGGGCTGGCTCGCTTCGAAGGGTATGGACGGTCCGAATCCGCATTACGGCGACTGGCTCGCGTACGAACCGACGGACAGCAGATATATATGCGTCGCTTATTACGCTCACGACTGCAGACTCATGGCTGAAATGTCGGACGAGATAGGCAAGCCGGAACGCGCGAAACATTACAGAGAACTCTGTGAAAAAGTCAAAGATCATTTCAGACAGATATACTGCGAGCCGTCGGGCGAACTCAAACCCGAAAACAGAACGCAGACCGGCTATCTGCTCGCTCTGATGATAAACATTTTCAATGAAGAAAACAGAAAGAAAGCCGTAAAAGAACTCCATGACAAGATCGTCAAAAACGGTCACAGACTCTCCACCGGCTTCGTCGGCTCGGGTATCTTAAACGAGATACTTTCCGAATCGGGCGACTGCAATCTCGCTTATTCTCTGCTCCTGCAGACAGAGAACCCCTCGTGGCTTTACAGCGTTGATCAGGGCGCGACGACGATCTGGGAGCGCTGGAATTCGTATACGCTCGCGACCGGCTTCGGCGACGTGGGCATGAACTCGTTCAACCATTACGCCTACGGCTCGGTCGAGGAATGGATGTACCGCCACGTTGCGGGTATCGAGGTCGATCCCGAGGCTTACGGCTTTGAGCGCGTGATCCTTCAGCCCACGCCCGACACGAGATCCGACGACGAGATACCGGAAGGTCAGGAGCGCATAACGTTCGTAAAGGCGCATTACGACAGCATCAACGGCAGGATCGTATCGAACTGGTCGACCGAAAACGGTTTCGTCTACGAGACCGACACGGCAGTGCCGGCGCGTCTGCTTCTGCCCGTGCTCTCCGACGGCGAGACCTTCACGATAAACGGCATAGAGCATAAATATTCCGAATTCGAACGCAAGGGCGACAGGATAGTGATAGAGCTCGCCCCCGGCAGATACGAATTCGTCGAATAAGGATATCATAATGGATAACGAAGAAATAACGGAAATCAAAGAAGAACTACCGGAGCCGGAAGCGGTAGAGCTGCCGGATGGCGAAACGGTAAACGGGGAGCCTGCGCTGCAAGCGCAGGCTCCCGTACCGGATAAACCAGAAAAAGACAACACGAAAAAGCTTATAATCGCGATCATTGCGGCGGCTGCCGCCGTCATAGGTGCGCTTTTAGCCGTATTTCTGATCACCAACCGGCCGAAAGAAGCGTCAGCCGATACGCAGCCGGTGACGGCCGCGGCGACCGCGGCTGAAACGGCGGCGCGGACCGAAGCGGCGACCGAACAGCCGGCAGAGCCGCTCTCTGTCTTCCCGCGCGAAACGGTACAGAGCAAAAGACACGGCGAATTTCAGGGCAAAAACGTCGTTATAATCGAGGTACCGGGGCTTATCGGCAGGCTGATAGGCGCGGAATACGGCAGAGCGGCGATAACGCCGAATATCAACGCGCTGTGTAACGAATCGCTTTACTGCTCCAACGCGATATCCGCGGCGGAAAACGCCTCCGCGCTTCAGTTCGTTCTCGACAATTCTCTTTACGCGCCGCCTTTCGAAAACCCTGTCTCGCAGTCTTACGGCGCGGGCTTTTGCGGCCTGCCGTCCGTTTTGCGCGATATGGGATACGGGACTTATTCGTTCTCTTACGGAGAAGCAGACGAAGCCGTTACCGGCGAATATGAATACGCTTATTCCCTTACGTACGGCGGGGGCGGCGAGGATTCTTTCGATCTCGCGGCGAAGAAGATCGATTTCGGCGGAGCGTTTTACGCCGTCATATCGTGCGACTGCACGGTATATCCGTATTTTCTTCCCGAAAACCCGGCGTTTGCATCGGGCAAAGCCGCGGATTATCTTAACGCAGTACACGAAGCCGACGAACGCGTCGGCCGCTTCATCGAAAAACTCAAGGCGAAAAACGTATATAACGACACCGTGATAGTCGTGACCGGCACGCCGTGCCGTTACGATCCCGAAGACAAGACCGACGCGGCGGTTCTGAAAGACGTATTCGGCAAGTATACGCTAAAAGACCGCATAACCGTACCGGTCGTGATAAAGCTCGGCGAGGCGTCGGTATACGACAAGCTCGTCAGCCAGACCGACGTTATGCCGACTCTGCTCGATCTGCTCGGCATACCGGCAGACGGTATGTTTTTAGTCGGCGAAAACATCCTGACCTCCGAAAGAAAGACCGTTTATATTCAGAATACGTATATGCGCGGTTCGTTCGTCAACGCCGACAAGACGGTCATGGCCGATAAAACGCACAATCCGCGCACGTCGCGTTCATACAACCACAAGACCGGCAACACCGCCGGAGCGACCGGCAGCAAGGATGAGATAAACGAGTGCGTCGCATACTTCGAGCAGTTCGATCTCGCTCTTTCTTACGGAATAACGGAGCTCGCAAAGCAGAACGGCAGGCAGGCGGCGATAGACGGATTTGAGAGGACGAAAAACGGTATGAAAAAGATCACATCTTACAGTATAGCCGATACTTTTCCGGAAAACGAATCGAAAGATTTTTACAAAAACGATACGAAACTGTTTCACAAAGCTAAAATGCTCTCGGCAAACGAATTCGACGGGTGCTTCGACGGCGTCATATTCAAAAACGACGGGCTGATGCTCGCGCCGGGATACAGCGAGGGCGTGTTCATATCTTCGGATATCGACCTCGGCGGCGAGTTCGATATGCTCGTCGCTTCATGGAACGCGAACACGGCAGGCGGTACGGTCGAGATATCCGTCTCGGCGAAAAAGGACGACGGGAGCTATACCGGCTGGTACTCGTGGGGCGTATGGTCGCAGATCGAAGGCGAGTCTAAAAGTCTGTCTTCGTCGGATAAGGACGGCAAAATAGATACAGACACGCTGAATCTGAAAAAGAAATGCGGCGGCAAGGTCAGAGTCAAAGCCGTTTTAAGAAAGACTCTCGATACTTCTCCCGTTCTTTACAATTTCACGCTCGCCTGCAATAAAGAAAAAGGGCTCATAACGAAAGAGACGAGAACGCCGTCAGCCGTCGTAACGCTGCCGAAATACTATCAGTACGACGTGCCGGAAATAGGCGGGCGTATCTGCTCGCCGACGTCGCTGACCATGGTACTCGACAAACTCGGCGAAAAACTCAAGCCGGCCGACACTGCGGCGGGAGTTTACGACAACGGTGAGAACATCTACGGAAACTGGTCTTTCAACGTCGCCTACGCGGGCGAGCTCGGATATAACGCGTACCTCGATATCTTCGACAGAAACGCGCTTATGAACGCGGTGTCGAAAGGCACGGCGGTCGTATGCTCGGTAGCGATCAAAAAGGGGCAGCTTACAGAGTCCGGCTATCCGGATTACAGCACGAGCGGCCATCTTCTTACGGTCACGGGCTTTGAATATATCGACGGCGAGCTCTGGTATCTTTCAAACGATCCGGCGCAGAGAGACGTCAGCGTCAAATACAAGGCGACCGAATTCGAAGCTATATGGAGAGGCGTCGTATATATCGTTCAGACTCATCCCGACAGATACACCTGGCGCATCGGCGAAGGTACCGACCGCGATATACTCGTCGTCGCCGACTACGTGCCCGAAGGCAGATACAACCGCCCCGGCGGCAATTTCAAGGTCAGATACATAGTTGTACACAATACGGGCAACTTCTCGTCCGGCGCGGACGCGCTTGCGCACCGCAATTACGTTATAGCCGACGGAACGCAGACGTCGTGGCACTTCACCGTCGACGACACGTCGATATACAAGCATCTGCCCGAAGAGGAGCGCGCCTGGCACGCGGGCGACGGCAGAGAGGGCAAGGGCAACACGTACGGCATCGGCATAGAGATATGCGTCAACCACGAAACGAACGGCGAAACGAAGTGCTCGAAATATTTCAGAGAATCGCTCGAAAACGCCGCCATGCTCTGCGCCGAGCTGATGCACAAATACAACCTGTCGATAAGAGCCGTGACGCAGCATTACGATTATTCGGGCAAAAACTGTCCGCAGACGATAAGGGAATGCGGGCTCTGGGACGAATTCAAGCAAATGATACAAAACCGTTACGATGAGCTGAAACAGCTCAGATCGGGCAAATGACGGAGGATGTATGAGAACAGCACTTATAGGCGCCGGCGTTATAGGCCCGGTACACGCGGCGATACTGCAGAAGCGCGGCGATCTTTGCGCCGTATGCGATATCAATGAAGAAAAGCTGAGCAGATTCTCTTCTCTGCCCGTTTACACCGATTATATCCGCATGCTCGAAGAGGTGAAGCCCGACGCCGTGCATATATGCACTCCGCATTATCTGCACGCCGAAATGATCTGCGAAGCGCTTTCCCGCGGTATACATACGCTTTGCGAAAAGCCGCTCTGCATCTCGCTTGACGAGATCGAAAAAATAAAACGAGCCGAAAGAATAAGCAAAGCGAATTTCGGCGTTTGCCTTCAAAACAGGTACAACGGCGAAAACCTCTATATAAAAGAATATCTCAAAGGCAAAAAGATCGTCTCCGTAACCGGGGCCGTGGCGTGGCACAGAGACGCGGCGTATTACGCTTCCGCGCCGTGGCGCGGAAAATGGGGTACCGAGGGCGGCGGAGTGCTGATAAATCAGGCTCTTCACACGCTCGATCTCGTTCTGTGGCTCACCGGCGCGCCCGATTCGGTCACGGCGTCAGTATCGAATCTCACGCTTCAAAACGCGATAGAGGTCGAGGACTCCGCCGTCATAATCGGAAAAGGAGACACGGGATTCGTGTTTTTCGCGACTAACGGTTCGCCTGCCGATATGCCGGTCGAGCTTACCGTCAAAACCGCTGACGAGATAATAAAAGTGACTCCCGGTTCGGTCGTGATCAACGGCGAGGCGATCAGATTCAAAGAAAAATACGAGGCGCTCGGCAAAAAATGCTACGGCAGTGGTCACGAGGCGCTGATAAACGACTTTTACTCCTGCATAGAGGAAGGCAGACGTTTCCCCATAGGCGCGGAAGAAGCGTCACGTTCCGTCAAAGTCATCCTCGCCGCATACGAAAGCGGCGGCAAAGAAATCTTTATAAGATAAAGTTCTTATCAATACGCAAAAACCTTCTCTTTGCAGGGAAGGTTTTATCGTTTATTGCATTTTTATCGTGTATGTAAGGCCGGCGATCCGTGAATCGCCTCTACGGCCTCCGAATACCACTCGTGCTGAGCGTTTCAATGGGTCGTCGAGTGCGTGTCTCTTCGAATTATATTCGCGCTTACCGTTCGTTTTTCGGAGAACCCCGTCACCCCACCATCCCCCGTTATTCCAACGGGGTTTTTCGCCGCCTGCCGCGCGGCCCCAAGAGATCTTTTATCGCTTGGGAGGGAGTAGGGGGTTTGGGGGTCAGTAGGGTGGGCGATCCCCAAGGGTGCCGTACGGCACACGGAAACAGCGAAGCGATACCTTAATTCACGCCGCTTGCGGCGTATCGCGCCCGCAGGGCATATCGCGTTCATAAAAACATATCGCTTTTTTCGGCGATATATCGTCTTACGGCGATGCGATATATCTGCTTACGCAGACACGATATATTCGCTCTCGCGAATGCTATATATCTCCTTCGGAGATGTTATAGGGGTTCCCCGACGCGAACAAAGTGAACGCTGGGGATTCCCGTACGGGACGTACATCATTTGCAAGCAAACGTCATGTCCGAAGGACGCATAATTTGACGCAAAGCGTCAATCATCATTTTTCAAACGCCAGCGCGGCGGCGCCGAGCGTGCCGGCCGAGTTGCCGAGCGCGGCGGGGATCACCGGCACGGCGGGACCGAGATCGCCGCCGAATACGTCGGGCTTGACGAGCGCCTGTATTCTGTCGGTCATCGCTCTGCCCTCTTTGCCGATGCCGCCGCCTATAAGGATCACCTCCGGGCGGAAGATATTGCACAGATCGGCTATGCCGCAGGCGATGTAACCTAAATAATCCTCGACCACGCGCTTTGCGGTTTCGTCTTCTTTTTCATACGTAAACGCCGTTCTGCCGTCGACTTCGTCCGTATTCACTTCATTCATTTTGCTCTCGGGATGATTTATCATGGCGCGTTTTGTATCCCGTATCAGCGCGGTCGCTGAGGCGTACGCCTCGAGGCAGCCGCGTCTGCCGCAGGTGCACGGCTCGCCGTCTTTGATGATCGCCATGTGACCGAGCTCCGCTCCGGCGGAACGGTTGCCTTCGTAAAGCCTGCCGTTGAGTATCATACCGCCGCCGACGCCCGTACCGAGCGTAAGCATTATCACGTTTTCAAGCCCTTTGCCGGCGCCGTAACGCGCCTCGCCGAGCGCGGCGACGTTCGCGTCGTTCGCTACGGTGACGGGCAGTCCGGTAAGCTTTTGTACCGTCTCTTTTATCATGAAATGTTTCCATCTGAGGTTGTTCGAATAAACGACCTCGCCGCGCGCTCTGTCTATCATGCCCGGTACTCCCGCGCCGATACCGCAGACGTCTTCGTCGGTCAGCCCGGCTTTTTCAAGCAATTCGGAACACAGACCGGCTATATTGCGGCATACGGCTTCGGCTCCGTTTTTGCTTTCGGTCGGCGTTTTGCCGCTCGATATCAGATTGCCGAGATCGTCTACCACGCCGCCTTTTATGAACGTGCCGCCGAGATCTATACCGACGGCGTAGCGGCGCACCGCCGTTATTATGAAGCTCATATCGCCGCAAAGCTTTACGGCTCCATCTCCGGCGGCTATGAACAGCGAATCGCCTTTTCTTACGTCGATTCCGCCGACGTTCCCTTCTCCGTCAAGGCAGGTAAGGCACTTGAACGACGCCTTGTCGCGCTTTATCTCGGCTTTATCCTCGCAGTCGAACCGGTACGCCGAGAAATATCTGCCCGCGCCGATCAGCTCGCCGTCCGGGCAGACCGCGCCGCGTTTTCTTCCGCGGTACGGATGCAGATCGGCGCACGAGACGGCCTCTTTTATATGCAGCTCGCGCTCCCTGCCGTTTTTGTCTTTTCTTTTATAATCGTAAAGACGGTACGTAACGTTGCTGTTCTGTTGTATCTCGCACATCAGACAGCCTCCGCCTATGGCGTGTACCGTACCCGACGGGATAAAAAACACGTCGCCTTTTTTGCATTCGATCTTGTTTAACAGCTCTGTCAGCGTGCCGTTTTCAGCCGTCGCTTCAAGTTCTTCTTTAGTCGTATCGGCTTTGAGACCGAGATAAATGAACGCGCCGGGATCGGCTTCGACTACGTACCACATTTCCGTTTTGCCGTACGAACCGAGTTTCTGCGCCGTTTTGTCGTCGGGGTGTACCTGTACCGACAGATCGGCTTTCGCGTCGATGAATTTTACGAGTACGGGAAAAAAGTCGAAGCCGGCGCAGTTCGTACCGAGATCCTTCGCCGTAACGGCTTCGGCAAGCGTTCTGCCGTCTGAGATGCGCGTCAGTCCGTCCGGATGAAACGAAAGCTCCCAGCTCTCGGCGCAGGGCGTTTTGTCGGTCTTCTTTCCGTATCCGGCAACGAGCTTTTCACCGCCCCAGAGATTGTTTTTGCATTCGGGTATCAGTTTTTCGATCTCCATATCCTCGTCCTCATAAAATATCTTCGAGCGCGCGGTAAAATTCTTCCGCGATGATTTCGGATCCCAGCGGCGTCGGGTGGCTTTTGTCGTCGCAAATGACGGCCTCTCCGTTTTTATACGCTTCGCTTACGCGCTCCCCGGCGTAAACGAGTTTCGCGCCCGTCTCTTCAGCGGCTCTTTCGTACGCCTGTCTTAACAGCGACTGCATTTCGTCGCGCGTCCAGCTGAATTTTTCAAGCGTATCCGATCCGTCTGCTCTCGCCCAGGTCTCATAAAACACCGGCTCCGCGCCGTAAGAGCGGACGATCCCGGTAAGTTTTTTTGCCGACGATATAAACGTCTCGGGTTGATTTGCGGGTCTTATGCTCTGCTCCTGCATCACGGCGTAAGTATAGCCGCATTCGGAAAGCATTTTTCTCATTTTTACGCCGTATTCGTTTTCTTCCGAAACGAAATGCGAAAGCGTATATCCGCCGCACGTTATGCTGTCGGCACGGACGTCTTTTCCGTGCTCTATGCATATCCGCTCGAATATCTTCGGCATATCGTTAAAAAACGTATAGCTGTTGCCGATAAAAAGTATCTTGGTCATCTGTTTATCCTCCGTTGTCAGTTTGACTTTGCGTGTTTGCTGTTTCTGCGGACGCTCTTCATCTTTGCGTCGGCAAGCGTCAGCGCTCCGCCGTAAAGCGTGGCAAGAAAGCCGCCGAGCAAAAGTCCTCCGACTATATCGGTAAACCAGTGATCGCCCGAGAACAGGCGGCAGACCGCCGTCAGCGCTGCCGCTGCCGCGCACGCGGCGCAAATGTACAGCGTGAGTTTTTTGTCGCGGCATCTCGCCTTAACGTATACCGCGGCGGTGAGCGTCACCGCGAGAACGATAAAGACGTGTGAGGACGGATACGAGGCTTCCGCGGCGTTCGGTCTGAAATTGACCGACGCGATCTCGAATATCGCGTAAAACAAAACGATCAGAAGATATACCGCGCCGAGAAGCAGGACCGCGTGATCGACCTTGAACAGTTTCTTTTTCTTCAAAAGCTGTATCACGCCGACAGCGGCGAACAGCGCGGCGACCATCAGCGACAGAATGAGGATCAGGTCTGAAACGACGTCGAAAAACTTGCTTTCGCCGAGCGAACCGCGCAAACCCGTGTTGAGCGCGGCGAAGCCTATGTCGGATCCTCCGAAGCCGACCGGCCTGACGTCCGCGGCCGATACCAATACCGTAAAAATGATAAAAACGAAAAGCAGCGCTGCGGAACATATCAGAAGTCTGTATTCTTTTTTCAATTATTACTCCTCCTTGTACCTTTTGAATACATTTTAAGCCCGAACGCGGTATATGTCAACGGATAAATATTAAATATTTGTTTTTTTGACTTTATTTTCGTTTCCGTCGCCGTCTTTACGGCAAATACGCCGGTTTTGAAAGCGCGGCAATACAATAATTCAAAAAATGTTTGCATACAAAGATTGATATTTACGATAACGGGTTATATAATGATAACAAATACACACAGGAGAAGACAGAATGAATATTACTTACATGCATCCCGCAGATCAGCTTGTCATGTTCATGCAGCGCATTTACGACAGAGGGCTGACCACTACTTCGGGCGGCAACCTCTCGATCATGGACCGCGACGGCAACATATGGATCACGCCGGCGTCGATAGATAAAGGCACGCTGACAAGAAACGATATTATCTGCGTTAAACCCGACGGGCAGATCATAGGCAACCACAAGCCGTCGAGCGAACTGCCGTTCCACGAATCGGTATATAAAATGCGCCCCGACATACACGCGGTGCTCCACGCGCATCCGCCGGCACTCGTAGCGTTCTCGATCGCACGCAAACTGCCCGATCTCGACCTTATACCCACGGTCAGAAAGACCTGCAGCCGTATGTCCATAGCGAAATACGCCGTCCCCGGCTCCGACGAGCTCGGCGAGAACATCGGCAAAGAGTTCGCAAAAGATATAGACATCGTACTGCTTGAAAACCACGGCGTCTGCATAGGCGCTTCGGATATGTTCGCGGCGTTTATGATGTTCGAAACGATAGACTATACGGCGAACCTCGAGATCTACGCCGCAAAACTCGGCAAGATCAACCGTCTCAGCCCCGAAGCGATAAAAATGACCGAGACGCGCGCGCATCTTCTTATGGACGATTTCATACCGAACAGCCGCTCATCCGAAGAACTCGAAGCGCGCCGCGAGATGATAAAACTCATCAGACGTTCTTATAAGCAGGGACTTTTCACCGCCACGCACGGCACGTATTCGGTACGCCTTTCCGACGGCAGTTTCATAATCACCCCGTTCGGTAAGGACAGAGCGTATCTC
>JAEEGL010864432.1_pt1 | contig 42311 bp, 29 predicted proteins | sample 9134231 | NCBI WGS metagenome assembly JAEEGL01 (sample SAMN16246548, study PRJNA631951) | gut metagenome | biome: gut microbiome; feature: rumen; material: fiber-attached | host: Bos | place: Iran: Karaj | collected 2018-10 | reverse complement strand
TCAAGAATCATAAGTTCCAATAAAGTCCGATGTATCGTTCTAATTGCGCTGCAAATATACAGTGTTTTTTGTCTTTTGTGACGTCTTTCCCTCCTAGTACTTTTGCCACACTTTATCTGTGCGTTCAATGGGCTACGCCTCGGCAATGTCAAAACTAGTTTTGCCGCTGCTCTCGGCTTGCACCATTGTTGCGGAAAACCTAACTTTTTTATTATGATTGACACAACACAATTGACCCAATTAATCTCCGCGTTCCGTGTGGAGACGGAGAAGGAGTCGATCTCGCCCGAAACCGTCGGTTCACTCCTTCAGAACATCACTGACTTGCTCGCCAATGCGTCAACCGTATACAGGCACTGTCATAACAATGCTTAATGCATAATGCACAATCCTTAATACACAATGCACCCCCCCTAGCATTTGATGCTGGAGGGGCACACTCTGTGCTCTGTACTCTGCACTCTGTACTCTTTTCTACTTACTTCCCAACATTATGTTATAGATCACTGTGATGTCAACGCTGGTGATGAAGCCATCGCCGTCAACGTCGCAGGTGTCGATGAAGGTCTCGTCGCCGTTGAGCAAGTAGTTGTAGATGCAGGTCACGTCGGCTGCTGTCACATCGCCGTCGCCATTCACGTCGCCTATAACAGTTTGTATCTCATCAAAGTTGGTAAGAGCGAGACGGAAGCCGGTGTCATTATCGGAGAAGGCTTCATTTGCGCTCCAGTAACTTATTATCATACAATTATTTGCCGACGAATGCCATCCTCCGCCCCATACACGTGTAGCCTCTTGTATAATCTCATAAACATTGCCACTCATGTCATGGATGCCCAGCTCGTTAGGTGCCTTGGTGCCTACAGTCTGCTTTTGGCTGCAATTGCCGTTATACCAAGCCACATCATCTATGTTGCTGCTGCCGCTGTAGGCGTGGCCATGGTTGTTGTTGCCGCCTCCTGCGGCAAACAGCCACTCAGCCGATGTCGGCAAGCGGAAGTTAAGTCTTGTCATCTGCTTCAGTTTGGCGATGAACTCTTGGCAGTCGTTCCATGAGACGTTCTCCACTGGCAGATTGTCGGCAAGGTCGCCTTGTAAACTGCTTGGATTATTGCCCATCACTTCCTGCCACAGTGCTTCGGTCACCTCGCACTCGCCAATGTAGAATGTGGAAATATCATCATTGCCATTCACTTTAATCATATTAAACGTGATGCCACCCACAGTGACAGTTTCTGGAATCTCATTAAAGTTAGTGATGGCGAGGCGGAAGCCAGTGTCATTGTCGGTATAGTCTTCATTTGCGGGCCAGTAATAATTCACCTTACAATTTTTTGCAGGGGAATGCCATCCGCCGCCATAAGCTCCTGTGGCTTCTTGGATAATCTCATACACGTTGCCACTCATGTCGTAGATGCCCAGCTCATTGGGAGCCTTGGTGCCCACGGTCTGTTTTTGTTCGCAATTGCTGGCGTACCAAGCCACATCATCAATAGTGTTGCTGCCGCTGTAGGTGTAGCCATGGGTGTCGTTGCCCCCGCTTGCGGCAAACAACCATTCGGCCGAGGTTGGCAAGCGGAAGTCAAGTCTTGTCATCTGCTTCAGTTTGGCGATGAACTCTTGGCAGTCGTTCCATGAGATGTTTTCCACTGGCCGATTGTCCTCAAGATTGCCTTGGAAGCTGCTTGGGTTGTCGCCACCCATCACCGCCAGCCACAGCGCTTCGGTCACCTCGCACTCGGCGATATAGAAGGTGGAGATTTCATCGTTGCCGTCCACCTTAATCATATTGAACGTGAGATCACCCACAGCCACTTCAATTGGCAAATATCTAAAGGTGACAGTAACAGTGACATCATCCAAAGGCATCTGGAAGGTGTTGCCATCAATTGGCATGCCATTCACGCTATAGACGACCATCTTACCCTCGGGCACCGTACCGCGGTAGTTAAGTGTAACGGTTTCTCCCGTGGCGTAGTAATCAGCGCCGCTAAGAGTACATACGGGTTTAGGCGAAGCCGTCACATTATTGGGCAGAGAAAGCGTGAACACACCCGTGAGATATCCCGGTTCTTCAGTTCCGCGGTCAATACGGGCGTATTCTACATCTGTGTGATCGGCGCTGAAAGTGGTGCCACAGCCACCCACCAACTCATAGCAATAAGCAAACATACTGAGTGAGATATTGACATTCCCTACATCCCAACTTGTAGAAACGTAGATGGTGTTGAGGCTATCACATTCTCTGAACGTACTAATCATATTGGTGGTTTGGCCCAAGTCCCAGCCCGTGAGGTTGATTGATTTGAGGTTTGTGCATTTATAAAACAGGTAAAGCATGTTGGTGACTTTGCTGGTATTCCAACCCGAGAGGTCAATCGAGGTGAGGCTTTGGCATTCACGGAACATCTCGCTCATGTTGGTGACTTCGCTGGTGCTGACACTGCCCAAATCCATGCTTGTGCAATTTGTGAAGCCCTTGAACAATTCAGTACAGTCGCCAGCGAAGCCCACCTGATTAGTAGCAGTGACGCTTGTGACGGCATTGGCAACCACATCGCTGCCCCACTTTTTGTTCTTACTGAACTCGCCCGAGATAAGCGTCAACGCACCAGTCTCACTGTCGTAGGTGTAGTTGCACGGCAACGCATTTATTTCATATGTAACAGTGACATCATCCAGCGGCATCTGGAAGGTGTTGCCCTCAATTTGAGTGCCGTTCACTTTATAGATGAGTATTTTGCCCTGTGGCACCTCGCCGTCGTAGGTAAGGGTAACGGTGGAGCCTGCGGCATAGTAGCGAGCGCCGTCAATAGAGCAGACAGGATTAGGCGAAGCCGTCACCTTATCGGGTAGGGAGAGCGTGAACACCCCAGTGAAATAGCCCGGCTGCTCTGTGCCGCGGTCGATGCGGGCATAGGTCTTGTCGGTATAGTTGCTGTTGAATGTAGTGCCCATGCCGCCCACCAAACTTGTGCAAGAGTTAAACATATTAGGTGCACTATTTGCAGGGACATTCTCGGCATTCCAACTTGTGGAAGCGTAGATGGTGGTGAGATGACTACAGCCTGCGAACATAGCGCCCAATGAGACAATGTTATTGCTTATTTCCCACCCCGCGATGTTGATCGATTGGAGGTTAGTGCAGGATATAAACATACTCGTCATTATGATGACATTGGAGGTGTCCCATCCCGATAGGTCAAGCGAGGTTAGCTGTGAGCAAGCTGAGAACATATTGGTCATATTGGTGACATTGGGGGTTCTAAATCCCGAGAGGTTGAGCGAGGAGAGGTTAATGCATTGACTGAACATCGACATCATGTTAGTGACATTGTCGTTGCTCCATCCCGAAAGGTCAAGTGAGGTGAGCATCGAGCAGCCCATGAACATATTGTTCATGTCAGTGACATTCTCGGTGAGCCAGTCCGAGAGGTCAAGCGAGGGAAGGCATGTACAGTTTGCGAACATCCAGCTCATATCAGTTACATTGTGGACGTTCCAGTTCGAGATTTCGAGCGTAGTGAGCCTAGTGCAACCTTGGAACATTTTGCTCATATTGGTAGCTTCACCGGTGAAAACACCGAACAAATCCATACTCGTGCAATTGTTGAAGCCCTTGAACAGCTCCGAGCAGTCGTCAATGAAAGTCACGTTGCCAGTGGCGGTAACACTCTTGACAGATGATGGGTCAACCTCGCTGCCCCACTTGTAGTCTTTGCTGAACTCGCCGTAAAGGAGCAACAACTCACCAGTCTCACTGTCGAAGGTGTAGTTGTGTCCGATATCTCTACTGTTGTCAGCTCCTTCGGTGGCGGAGCTTGCCCACGCCGTCACTACCGTGAGCAGACCCACAAGAATAAGTAATAATTTTTTCATAATGCTATGGGTTTTATTATTTAGTTATTAATTATCAGCGTTAAGCCATCAGTTGATTACTGATAAATCATTTAGCTTCCATTTCAGTTGCAAATATAAAGAAAAATAATTAAAAAACAAAAAAATAAGGTTTTTATGGAACCTTTTGTTCTACCATAAGCAATAAGTATTTCTGCAACTTGCAACGAATTTTGATTTACCTTTGACATATCTTTTTTGTCATCTTTAAAAAACTTTTGTCCAAATATTGAACTCTTGTAATGTTTTTCGTACCTTTGTGGTTCGTATAGACAAAAAAGCGTGAACCTGGTCAATAACACCAAAAAACTAATTTCAAAATGCCTTTAGAAACTTTTCATAAGACAGTTAACAAAAATGGTGAGTATAGTTGTGGTGACATTGGAATTTCGACAAAGGAATGGTTTAATTTGCTAAAGCATCCAGATGTCAAAAACTATATTGATACCCTATTATGTTTCTTGCGAGAACAAAATCATGCAGGAACATGCAGCGCTGTTTCTTTAAAATATGGCAACTCACCAAATTATTACAATGCCAAAATAACCAATTTTTCGAAATGGGTACAAACAGAACTGAACAGGTTTCAAGTCCTTGACGAGGATGGCAGTGCAACATATTGGTGCATCCCAATGCAAAAGGGGTGGGACACAAAACAAGGCTTTAAATGGCAACTACGTGATGAGTTAGCCGATGCCTTGCGGTCATATCTGATGGGCGAATTGATAATCCAATATCGAAATTTGAAAGAGCCATTTAATGGTTATGACGAAGAATACAAGTGGGAACTTCTTGACAAAACAGAAGGAAAAGGTATTCTAGAAATAATAAAAAACCTTAGGGGAAAAAACATTGTTGATAATGCGCGTGTTGATGGCGTGTTTAAGTCTCTTTGGGAATCTCAGTCCAATGAGTTGACAGCCATCGGAGAGCATCTGCTTGATGAGACAAGAGCCATCGATGAACGAATTGCCAATTATAAAATTGAAATGCGTGCACTCTGTCCGAAAGACTGGAATAATTGTGCTAACGATGAGCGTACAGCAGCAGCTATTCTCACATGTAAATATCCTGAAAAATACACGGTTTACAAAGATGAGATATATCAGCTAATATGCCGTTATTTCGGATTTGAAAGCAGAAAGGCTGGTAAAAAGTTTAGCCATTTCATTAAAATAATCAATAAATTTACAGATGAGTTTGGTGAAGAAATCCAAGAATTAATGTTGCCTTCTATAAATAGATTTAGAAACAAGCCATTAAATCTTGCTATTCAAACACTTTTCTGGTGCATGAGAGATAGAATGAACACAGATGTAAAAGAAACAAACGAATTATTTAATGAATATACTATGCCACAGAAAAAATATCAAAAATACATAGAACTGCTTCAAGAGACACATAACCTCGTTTTTACTGGTGCGCCTGGCACTGGAAAAACCTACATGGCACAAAAAATTGCTGAAGAAATGGGTGCAGTGACAAAATTCGTACAGTTCCATCCATCATACGACTATACCGACTTTGTTGAAGGTCTACGTCCTATCGAGAAAGAAGACGGCCAAATGGGATTTGAGCGTAGAGATGGTGTGTTCAAAGAGTTTTGTAAACTTGCTATATCAACTAAAACGACACAGATGCCCAAAACTGTGTCGCAAATTCCTGACACTACAAATAAAGTAGGGACTGACTTTAGGGACATATACAAATCAATAGTTGATGATATTCAGTCTGGACGCTTGACAACATACTTTACACCTCAAAAAACACAAAGTCTATCTGTAAAAGATGGCAGAATTGTCTATCGTGCAGATAGCAACAGTCCTCGATGTGAGAAAGAGAGTAATATTAAACTTTTATTTGATCACTTTGTTAGATGCAACAAATATAATTTGAATGATTTAGACAGAGATGATTATTGGAAACTCATAAGCCAATTAACTAACGGAAGAACGAAAACGATAGATTATATCGAATATAATTGGGTATTACAGGAATTACTCAATCGGTATAAGCAAAGAAATGACAACCAAAATCTGAGAATTGTTGCACATCCCGATGTTATAAGTCCAGAAGCTTTAATGCTTAATCACGAAAACGAAGAGAATTTAAATCCTTTCGTTCTTATCATCGACGAGATTAACCGTGGTGAGGCATCAAAGATATTCGGCGAACTGTTCTATGCTATAGACCCTGGTTATCGTGGAAAGAAAGACCATCTTGTCCATACTCAATACCAGAATCTAGTTCCCGAAACTGACGTGTTTGCCAAGGGTTTCTATGTACCTGAGAATGTTTACATTCTCGCCACAATGAATGATATAGACCGCTCGGTAGAAAGTATGGACTTCGCTATGCGCAGACGGTTTACCTGGCAAGAGATCACCCCAGATGATACCGAGTCAATGCTTGACACTTTACCATGCGTAACAAAGGCAAAAGATACAATGCACCGCTTAAATAATGCTATAGCAGAAACAGATGGTTTAGGTGCTGCATATATGATTGGACCATCATATTTCTTGAAACTTGGTGAGAATGGTGGCAATTTTGAAAAACTTTGGAAGATGAATATTGAACCATTGCTTAAAGAGTACCTTCGTGGATTCAGAAAATCAAAAGAAATACTTGAGACGTTCAGCAAAGCATATTTCGACAACAACGACTTTGTAACAGAACAACCAGAGTTAATTGATGAGGATTAATTTGATTGACAACAACATAGGTCAGACACTCAAAAGAAATGACGTGTCTGCCCTTTTTCCAATCGCAGACAAAACGATTGCAGAACTTTGCCGAGCCAATGAGAATATTCTTATATTCCCTTACAGCATAGAAACAACTGATGACAGGATTGGCGATTCCAAAATCATGAGTATTCAAAACACAGATAATCCTGAAAAAGTTCGCATTGAAACAGGAAACATAATGGGGTTCATTGGTGTTGGTGATCTTCAGGTTAAAATTAAATCAAGATTTGATGATGGGCGTGATGATTATCTATTGCATTACATGCTACAGAAAGTGCTCTCTTTCAATCTTTTTGACCTCACCCATAACAATGAACAGGAAGATGTGTTTGATTTCATCATGTTCATGTTCCCATATTTTCTTAAAGCTGCTCTACGTCAAGGTGTTTATAGGGAATATCAAAACTATAAGCATAATAACGCAAACTTAAAAGGAACTATCGACATTGGCAAGCATATTGCAAGGAATGTTCCCTTTGTTGGGAATATAGCATATTCTACACGTGAATATAGCCACGACAATAACATGACTGAACTCATAAGACACACCATTGAGTTCATGAAAACTAAAAAGTATGGCCAGGCAGTTCTGAATATTGACCGTGAGACTATTGAGAATGTCAACACAATAATAGAACACACACCTTTATATAATAAAAATGAGCGTGGAAGTATTGTGAGCAGCAATCTTCGATCAAAGGCACACCCATATTATACTGAATATCGTCCCCTACAGACTTTGTGCCTTCAAATCCTCAGAATGGAAGAAGTTAAGTATGGTGACAGCGACGATGAAATATGTGGGATACTTTTTGATGGAGCATGGCTTTGGGAGGAATACGTCAACACAATACTTAGCAATGTCGGTTTTACTCATCCACAAAACAAACTCCATAAGGGAGGCATCTATCTATTTGATGATCATAGTGGAATCCGTTACCCCGATTTCTATAAAGATGACATGGTGCTCGACGCAAAGTACAAGCGACTTGGCAGTTATGAAAAGGTCTCAAAAGTTGACAAGAATGATATCAATCAAGTTATAACTTATATGACTACCCTTCATGTAGGCAAAGGAGGATTTGTCGCACCATTGGAACACAAGCAAGAAAAAATCCCCACATCACGCTTAAAAGAAAGTTCATCAACCCTTTCCATCTATGGAATTGAAATAAGCAAAATGATATCTTCATATTCTGATTTCTGTAAGCAAATGAAAGAAATGGAAAGCATTTTTGTTGAATCATTAAACATAACAGAATAATAATTCCTACACTATTTTTAATTCATGTGGCATAGAAGCAGCAAAATGCAGCCCAATGGTGGACTGCATTTTTGCTAATTGGTTAAGATTACATCTTCAAGCCAAGAATCTTCCAGAACTCGGCAGGCAGTGCCACGTTTTCGAGGCGGACGCAACATCTGAACAGTTGGGCCACATCAGTAACTGAGTGGCCGGCAATGCCACAGCCTACTCGAGTTACAAGGAATCGCAGCTCTGGATGCTGGTCGGCAAACATGGCGAATCGTTGCACGGCTTCAGCCATCTGCTCGAGCGGACAAGTAGTTGGGATAGCATAACTCTTGCCTTGCAATCCCTCGCCTTGTCCCCATACGGCCCCGAAACGCTCCATTGCAACTTGCGCCGCACCACCGCTGTGAAAACCCTGTGGATTGCTGCCGAAGACAAAGATCTCACCATCTTGCAAATCGTTAATTTGGTTAGGAGTAACGCGGTTCTCGTAATACTCGCTTGCCATTTGGCGCTTGCATTTAAGCCATTCCTCTTTTGATTGTCTGCGTCCTTTGCGATACTCCCTGTCCATCTTGCGGTAGAAATTTCGCTTTGCCGAACTCTCTCGATCCCAAGTGCTTCCCACACCAGCCACGTCATGGCTGAACTCAATCACATTGTTGATTGAGAGGTTGAAACTCACTTGCTTCACGTCGTGATCGCTTCCCATGTAGGAGAAGGACCAACCCTCTTGCGTGAGCTTCTCAATTAGAGCCTTCAAGGCGGGACCACTCCATTCCTGCGACGAGTTCTCATAACCGTCGGTTAGCACTGTAACCACAGCACTGGCATCTTCGTCGTCCTTGATGTAGTTGTATAACTCATTTATCGATTGTCCCATAGCATCATAGAGAGGAGTGCAACCGCTTGGGTTATAATTCTTGAAATCCTCGACTTCGGCGATGGGCCTGCGGTTATACAAGGTGCGTACTGGCTCAGAATAGCCATTAGAGTCAAAAGTTACTAGAGTGAGGAAATGCTCCTGTGTATCGGCAAACTCATTCTGTGCCCCACTAATCGAGTTGATAGTTTCATTTACCCCACTCAGGGTAGCATCCCTAAGCGAACTCATCGAACCACTCTCATCCACGATAATAAGGTTGTAGATGCGTGCTTTTTTAGCGTAAGTCTCTGAATTGTTCATTTCTTGTTGATTTTGAATTTTGTTTACATTGTTCATCTCTTGCTGATCTTTAATTGGTTCATTACTGTTGTTAACACTCTCAGAATTCCCACCACCGTTGCCGATGGCTTCTTCGCAGGCATTTAAGCCAAGCATTTTCTTGAAAAAGTTAGATGAAATCATAGATGTTTTATTAATTAAAACTGTTTGTGTAATTTTTACACAGCAAAATTAGTGTGTAAATTTTACACCACCAAACATTTTTGGTGTAAATATTACACATTTAACATTTATTAATAATAGCCCTATCAAAAATGGTTGTTTTTGACAAGTAGAACTAAAATGATAAATGTAAAATGAAATCTGAAATCTTTAATAAAGGATGCCTGAAATTTATAGAACACTCCATTACATTAATACATTCAGGAACAACATGGGCACATATATTCATATTTAGAAAATACAAGAAGCGTGCCAAATGGTCAACAGCAGAGACAACTGACATTATTTACAATGTGTCGGTTTTGATTTTGACAAGACACCAAAACATTTAAACACCTAAAAATCAGAATACTTAGTTGCAAAAATGGTTTTGATTTTGATTTAGGGGTATTATTTTTCTTTATAAGATGTGATAATTTTGCAGTGTTGAAATTGCAACAATTTTCATCAACCAAATAAAACCATTTCAAAATGAAGAAACACTTATTCTTAATTCTTGTAGCTATGGTGATGCTCGGTTGGAGCAGCGCTCAGGCTCAAGACGTGGTAGAGGTAAATGCCTCTGCCACACAAGTGACTCAGGACTTCGATGGCATGTGGGATGCCACAGCCGGTAAAGCCACACTGCAAATGCCTCAAGGCTGGAAAGTGGATAGAAACCTCAGCGCTCCACGCACTGTGGGCAGTTTTGCAAGTGCTTCCACTACTGTAATGTACACTGGTGGCACTAGTCTTGCCAGCAATGCCAAGAACGGCACCTGGAATTTCCAGTCGAGCAGCACACCCAGCGATTGCTCGGTGGGCGGCCTCTCAACCACCGTTGACGGCGGCACACGCTGCATCAACGTGATGACCTGCGTGAAAAACGCTGGTGACGAAGCCATTAGCAAACTCACCATCAACTACGACATCGAGAAGTACCGCGATGGCGACAACGCAGCTGGCTTTGCTGTGCAGCTCTACACCTCGACCGATGGCACCAACTGGACCAGCGCAGGCGAAGACTTCTACACTTACTTCGCTCCCGATGCTGCAACTGCTGGCGCTGCCAACGTGCCTATTAGTACCACTGCCATCAACGGCAAGCAGCTCAAAGTGAACATAGCTGCTGGTGAACAAATCTACCTTGCTTGGAACATCAGCGTGGCAAGCGGCTCAAGTCCCAACAAGGCGATGGGCCTCTCTATAGATAATGTGGCAATCGACGCCACCTTTGCTTCACAAGACCTTAGCGCATATATTTATGTAGAAGATGTTACAAAATGGAGCACCCTCTATATGAATGGCTCACTGCCCGAGAGCAGCGCTCAAGTAAATGGCGTTAATTATAAGGTGTGGGCCATCGACATGGATGGCGCTGACCACACTCTCACATTCACCGACGGCGGCAACAACAGCCAGACAATGAACATCACCGCCAACCGCGACTACTATCTTTGTCTAACCTCTACTGAGGTTACTGAAATTACCGACCCCGAGAACTACACTGGCTGGGTAGATCCAAGTCGTCCACCTTTTGTGGCATCGGGCATTTATCTGCGCGGCGAGGTCAACAGCTGGGGCGCAGTTACCGACTGGGAGTTCAGCGACGAGGGCGAGGGCAACTATGTGCTCTACGACAAGACCTTGAGCGGTGCCTTCAAAGTTGCTGATGCCAACTGGAGCAGCGCTTGCAACTACGGCAGCAACGGCACTTCAGTGATGATTGACACACCTTACTCGCTTGTGCTTGGCACTAACGACAACATCTCTTGCGGTGGTAACACCTACGTGTGCAAGAAAATCATCCTCACCATCGCCAATGGTAGCGCTACCCTGCTGCTCCAAAGCGATGACGATGAGACTGGCCTCACCGAAGTGTATGTGATTGGCGACAACAACGGCTGGAACTATATGGACACCAGCGGCAAGTTGCAACTCACCGAAAACAACATCTTCACTGGCCAGGTGACTATGAGCGCTGGCGATGACGGCTACTGCCACTGGCGCATCTATCAGCGCCTAGGCATGGTGGGCGTGTGGGGTGCTGAAAGCGACCTTACTGGCGACAACACCAGCGGCACACTCGTCAAAGGCAGCACAGGCACAGTTTCGACTGCTGCTGGCACCTACGACGTGACCTTCAACCTTTCGACTGGCGAGTACAGCCTCGTGAAGAGTGCTTCTACTCCCACCACCATGACTCTGCAACCTGCTGACGTGGTGCTCGTTCCCGAGTTGCCCGCCGAGGTCAAAGTGCTGTCGCTCAACAACAGCCTTATCTACTACAACGACCAAGACGCAGTGTTCAACGACATCGCTGTTGCTATGGGCAAGAACGCTAACTGGACCAAGCACACCCTGCTCGGCAAGTCGCTCCAGACTCATTGGGAAGAGGGCGACGGTGTAGCCGAGGATGGCAATCCTGGCGCCAAGATGCTCGTGCGCAGCGAGGCTTGGAGCCACATTATCCTGCAAGAGCAGAGTTCGCTCCCACGCACCAATATCGAGGCCTTCCGCGCCAACGTGAAACGCTGGGTTGACTACGTCCGCGAATACTGCCCCAATCCTAACGCCATCATCATCGTGCCCATCAACTGGGCCTACAGCGGCGACTGGAGCAACTACACCGCCTTCAACAGCACATTTGTGAAGAACTACCAAGACGTGGCTCTTGACCTGGGCGTAACACTGTGCCCCGTGGGCGTGGCTTATCAGGCTGTTTATGACGCTGAGGGTGCAGAAGGCACTAACACCTGGTTCCTCGATGACCGCCACCCAACTCTCAAGGCCACCTATATGGCTGCAGCTATGGAGTATGGATTGATATTCGGCGAAGACCCTGCATCTATCACCTATGCGCCAAGTGACTTGAGTGCCAGCGAGGCTGCAAGCATGCGCACCTACGCAAGCAACGCTCTCAACGGTTTCACCAACTATGTTGACCACACCGCTGGTCAGGTGCACTACAAAGTTACCGTTCGCGACCAGTTCGGCATGGAAATTGAGCCTGCCGATCCTGTAGTGATGACACTGAGTGACGGTGGCAACATCGACGAGAACAACGTGTTCACAAGCAACGGCACAAACGGCACCTTCAACGTGAATGCCACTACCGGCAACTTCAGCGCCGATGCTACAGTTAAGGTTGCCGCTGCTGAGACCGAGGTTGTAGTTTTCCCCGCCATCGAACTCAACGAAGAGACACTCAACGCTACTGAGAACTTCAACGCCATAGGCGATGAGGCTACCGCTACCCTACCCGATGCTTGGCGCATCGACCGCCAGCTCACGGCTCCACGAACTGTGGGACGCTTTGACATGGCCGACACCGAGACTATGTATAGCGGCGGCGTGAACCTGCCAAGCAATGCCAAGAACGGCACTTGGAACTTTGGTGCCGATGACACCAGCGACCGCGCTCTCGGAGGCATCTCTACAGGCGTTGCCGACGCTACACGCTGCGTCAACCTCTATGCTCACCTATTGAACACAGGCAGGAAGAACATTGAGAACGTGAATGTTTCTTACAACGTTGAGAAATACCGCAAGGGCTCTAATGGCGCAGGTTTTGCAGTGCAGCTCTACTACTCGATTGACGGCCGCAACTGGACCAGCGCTGGCGACAAGTTCCGCACATATTTTGCCCCTGACAGCGAGACAGCAGGCTATGCCAGTGTGCCTGGCGAGACAGTGGCTGTGAGCGACGTGCTCGACGTGCCCATCTCACGCGGCTGTGACCTCTACCTCGCATGGAACATCACCGTAGCAAGCGGCGACGCTGCTAATGCCGCCATGGCGATTGGTATCGACGACTTCAGCATCAGTGGCGAACTCCCCACAATTCCTGCATCAAAGTACTACATCTATGTTGACGACCAAACTGGTTGGGACGCTCTAGGCCTCTACGCTTGGGGCGACAGCGAACTCTTCGGCGCATGGCCTGGTGAGGCAAGCGTGGGCGAAGTAAGCTTCAACAAAGAAACCACCTATAAAGTGTTCCTGCTCAACACCGAGGGTGGCAACTATCACCTCATTTTCAACAACTGGAACAATGGCAAGCAACTGCCCGACTACGACATCACCGCCGACCGCGACTACTACTTCCGCATCGACGAGAATAGCGTGACAGAAGTCGAAGTCTCTACCATCATTGAGAATGTGATAGACAACAAGGCAGCAATCACCGTAAGTGGCAACATCGCCTACTTTCCCGGAATGATTGAGGTCTATAATATCAACGGCCAAAAAGTGGCAGCAGACAACAACACCCTTAGCTTAGATAATCTCGCTAAAGGCATCTACATCCTCCGCGCCACCGACGGCCACCAAGCCGCCACTCTCAAAGTGAAAAGATAACACAATCTCTTCACCATAAAACACACACCAAACAACATCCCGCGTGGCCACCAATGTCACGCGGGATTATTTTGAATCACATAAATCACTGACGAGTTCAAACACTTGATAGTACTATTTTTAATATTTCTATTTGTATTATTTAATTTAATAAGAAATGAAAACTGTTTTACAAATAATATTATTGAAACATGAAAAACTATATTTTTTAAAGAAGCGACTATTCATTTTCGAAAATTTGAGTATCTTTGCAACGTCTTACATCTTTAGCTAAAACGAAAGTGCAGCGGAAAGTTGTGACACGTAAATAAGAAGTGTCTACTATGGCTCTTGGTCTATGATTTTCCAAGATTTCGCAAACAAAAAAGTCAGACAATAATCAGGAAACTCTGTAGATGCTCATTTAATGTGTATAGTTACTTCTAATGTTGTATCGCATCCATATGGCACGTGTGAGTATATACACATAAAGTTATGAGCTATATGTTGTTCTGTTTTGATTGACTAGCTGTGCGAGACACATTTGGGGGACAGAAGAGTGCATGTAGAGAAACCCACACTTTTACAATGATTTAAGTGTAACAAGTCTTGTTGGGGGGAATACGAGACTCAAAGTTTTAATAAATAATGCTTCAATTTAAAGAATTAAAGAAATTGCTAAAGAGCGACTTATCAGCCTATCCATCAATTAAAATATCGTTAATTGGCGATACTGCCACTCAATTTCTTGGCACAGCCATTAAAGGAGCAGGAGCAGAGCGTGGCTATAACATCAATCTTTTCGAAGCAGAGTATAACCAAGTAGAGCGCCAGTTTTTGGACCCAACAAGCGAACTATATGAGTTTGATGCAGACATGGTTATCGTGTTCCAATCAACTCACAAGTTGGGAGAACATCATAGTCAGTTACCTATTGAGCAGCAGGTAAAACTAGCTGATGAGAGGCTAGAATTCATAACTTCTATATGTGAGATTCCTGCTTTGGCTAATAAGAAGATTATCTATTTCAACTATCCTGAAATCGATGATACAGTCTTTGGCAGTTACGCCAACAAAGTCACTTCTTCGCTTAGTTATCAAGTTCGCAAGCTCAATTATGAGTTGATGAATCTTGCTCAACACTATTCTAACCTTTTTATTTGTGACATATCTGGACTCCAAAACAAACTGGGTCGAGATTTCATGTTTGCCTCTAATGTATATGTTAGCACAGAAATGATATTAAGCATTGACGCACTACCCTATGTGGCTTCTAGAGCGATGGATATTGTTTGCGCCATCAAAGGACAATTCAAAAAGTGCTTAATTCTTGACCTTGACAACACTGTGTGGGGTGGTGTTATTGGCGATGATGGTATTGAAGGCATTCAACTTGGACATGGATTAGGAATAGGCAAAGCTTTTTCTGAGTTCCAAATGTGGATAAAAAAGCTGAAACAACGTGGTATTATCATTTGTGTAGCTTCAAAAAACAACGAAGAAACAGCTAAAGAGCCTTTTGAGAAGCACCCAGATATGATACTCAAGCTTGATGACATCGCTGTGTTTCAAGCCAATTGGGAGACAAAGGTCGATAACATACGAACAATTCAAAGCATCTTAAATATAGGCTTTGACTCCATGGTATTTCTTGATGACAATCCTTTTGAGCGAAATATTGTAAGAGAGCACATAAAGGGTATCACTGTTCCAGAATTACCAGAAGATCCTGGAGATTATCTAGAATATCTCTATTCCCTCAATCTTTTTGAGACTGCCAGCTACAGCTCTGCCGACAAAGACAGAACTAAGCAATATCAAGTAGAAGCTAAACGAGTGTCACTTTCTAAGACATTTACCAATGAGGCTGATTTTCTTAAGTCACTTAATATGGTATCTACTGTTAGTGGCTTCACCAAGTTTAACACACCTCGCATTGCTCAACTCTCTCAACGTAGCAATCAGTTTAATTTGCGCACTGTTCGTTATACTGAAGCCGATATCACAGCTTTGGCTGAGAATCCCGATGTAATTGACATAAGCTTTACTCTGGAAGACAAGTTTGGTGATAATGGCTTAATAGCTGTAATCATTATGAAAAAGCTGGATGCCGATACATTGTTTATTGACACTTGGTTTATGAGCTGCCGTGTTTTGAAGCGTGGCATGGAAAACTTTACTCTGAACATTATGGTAGAGAAAGCCAAAGCAGCTGGTTATAAGAGAATTATTGGCGAATATCTACCCACACCTAAGAATAAAATGGTAGAGAACCACTATTCTGATTTGGGGTTCCATAAGATGGAAAATTCAGATACTGCACGTTATGAATTAGATTTAGAGATTTATGAACCAAGAATTTGTTTTATTGACACCAAAACTACATGAGATATAAAGCGAACCACATAGGATACCTAACAGGAGATATTGAAGCAACAATCAAGGAATTTGAGAAACTAGGATATGTTGCAGGCGATGTATTCAAAGATGATACACAGCGGACCTACATATGTTTTCTAACGAAGCCTAACGAACTAAACATTGAATTAGTAATGCCCTATCAGGATAATAAGACCATGCAAAAGATGCTTGCCAAGAGGGGGGTGTCTCCTTATCACATTTGCTATGAGGTCGATGACGTGGAACAAGAGTACAATCATTTGATTCAGGAAAACTGGACGGCTTTATTCAAACCTGTGGCTGCTTCTGCCTTTGGGGACAAGAAAATTTGCTATTTCTGGAATTCAGAAATTGGCTTTATAGAATTAGTAAATAAAAATATTTAATATAGCAAAATTATGGAAAGACAAGAGATTTTTGAGAAACTGAATGAGATTTTTATTGATGTGCTTGATCTCGACGAATGCAATCTAACTAACGAGACAAGTGCCAATGACATTGAAGAATGGGACTCTCTTAGCCACATTCAACTTATTGTTGCTATTGAGAAGAGCTTTAATCTTAAATTCACTTCTCTAGAGATAATGAAATGGAATAATGTGGGGGAGATGGTAAATTCAATAGAAGAAAAACTTAAATAATCAATGGTTGTCAATTCTATTATCTTTTGGTTATTTTTTGCTGTTGTAAGCTTACCATATTTTTTCTTATTAAGAAAATCCTATAAAGGACAAAATATATGGTTATTGCTTGCCAGCTATTTCTTTTATGGTTGGGCCGACTGGAAGATGATACCACTTCTAGCCATTATTACGATAGTTTTTTACTGGCTAGGATTACAAATAAAAAAGAATAACAAAGACAACCCCAAAAGAGCATCACACTTAACCACATTAGGAGTAATGTTGGGATTAGGTGTGCTCTTCTATTTCAAGTATTTAGGTTTCTTTGTGCAAGAATTTGCGCACTTATTTAAGTCCTTTGGTTTAAATGTAAATCTCAGCACCTTTAGCATTATTATGCCAATAGGTATTAGCTTTTTTACATTTAAACTTATAAGCTATGTAATAGAAACACATCGTGAAAACATTCAGCCAACTAAAGATTTTGTCCAGTTCGCTACATACATAGCTTTTTTTCCTACAATTCTTTCGGGGCCTATTGATAGACCAGGTGAATTTATTCCACAATTAAACATATCAAGACAATTCGACTATGATAACGTGGCAGAAGGAACTCGAAGAATAATTTGGGGGTTATTTCTAAAAACATGCATCGCTGATAGACTTTTTGGCTACACGAGCGCAGTTCTTGACAACTATTCACATCATAATGCCACCTCAATTTTAATTGCCTCTCTTTTGTATTCAATTGAAATGTATGCCGATTTCTCAGGTTATTCTGAGATGGCCATAGGAGTTTCACAAATATTAGGGCTTAAGGTAAGAGAGAATTTTCTTCGACCTTTCTTTTCTCAGAATATAAGTGAATATTGGAAAAAATGGCATATGTCATTGACGACATGGATTACAGATTATATTTATATGCCACTTAATGTACGCTTTAGAAACCTCGGACAATATGGAATGTATATAGCAATCTTTATCAATCTTGTTGTCATAGGCGCATGGCATGGGGCTAATTGGACATATGTCTTATTTGGTGCTTATCATGGTATAATTCTTGTTATAATTGCAGCAACCGAAAGAAAGAGAAGAAAATTTGAAAAAAAGTATTCTCTCAAAAAGAAGGCTTACTACAAGTACACACGCATATTAATAACATTTTTCTTGGTTTCTTTTGGTTTGATTATTTTCAGGGCAAGCAATCTTTCTGAGTCTTTTGAGATAATGCAAAGATTGACTTATGGATATGGCCTACCATTTGTAAATAAGACAGCTTTCGTTTTTGGAATACCATTTATACTACTTTTGATATTTAAGGAGTTTAAAGACGAAAACAAATATAATATTCATTTTCTTCACTCAAAGAGATTATCTATAAGGATAGCATCAATTGTTATATTATTAATTTGTGTGTTCCTGTGTGGTAATCTTGATGGAGGACAGTTTATATATTTCCAATTCTAATATGAAGAAAAGTTTCACTAAAATACTTATTTGTTTCGTTACAGTTCTTTTATGTCTGTATTGTTTTGATTGTATCTTTGGATATATTATGAGGTTTATCTCTCATAAGAATCTAGAGAAGGAACATTGTGGACTAAATTACTGCCTTAATGCTGCCACAGCTGATATCATAATTTTAGGCAGCTCTTCTGCAAGATCCAACTATGTTCCTCAATTAATAGGAGACAGCATAAACACTCGTTTGGGGACAAAATATTCCATATATAACACAGGCAACACCTATCAAGATTATCCATATTTTTATTGTGAGATGAAGAGCCTGATAGATAGAAAAGTCCCTAAAATAGTAATAATTGATCTACAACCTTGGACATTGGCAGGTTCAACTAATATGTCAGCCTTGAAATATATGCGTCCATATTACAGTGTAAATTCCAATGTAAAAAAAGTTCTAGATGATAATGAAACTTTTCTTCATAGAGTATTAATGAACTTTGAGATGTATAAATACAATGAAGAATTTTTTGATTTATTGACCTCCTATTTACATCCTTCTACAGAATACCCATTAGGATTTTGGGCATTAGACGGAGAAGAAAAAGAATATAAAATAATACCCGAAAAAGATACCCGTAAAGTAAATCCTCTTTCAAGGCAAGAATTAGAGAAAACTATTCAAATTGCACAAAATAAAGGTATTGAATTGTTTATCTGCATCTCGCCTTATCTAAGATATATAGACAGAAATAGCCCTGCCTATAAAGAGATTGTCAATCTATGCGCTCAATACAACATACCATTCTTTGATTATTCAAATGATTTAGAACTTGTAAAAGGAGAGTTATTTCATGACACCATGCACCTAAATAAAAAGGGAGCTAATATTTTTTCAAATAAATTAACATCTCAAATATTGAAATCCCTATCTAAAAAACAAAACAGCAATTAATTACATTTTTTAATTGCTACTTATTTACTGCACCAAAGAGAGAATTTTTCTGCTAAAAAACATTCTGAGCAGCGACTTTGAACTGCACCCCAGAAGTTAGACACAAAACTATTGAGGTGTAGTTTTTATATGAAACATCATTAGCCTAATCCCAAAAAGTAGGAAATTCAACAAATATCTTTGCAACAAAAAATAGATATGTATTATAGAGATTTACATCCAATAACTGCAGACTAGTATTTCAGTCATAAGGCCATTCAGCTTTCAGGAGAACGACTATTGGGCAAAACAACACTTCTCAAGGAGTTATCAAAGAGTACCCTAATAATGTTCTGAATCTCAATTGCAATGATTCGGTTGCCATTGTGGTCCATATCTGAATCTCTACAGCGTTCGTTAGTCACTGCGCAAGTAGTAAATTTCTGCTTTCCTTTCTACTACCTTTTTTAATAAATTTTATTTCCATCAATATTGGTCTATTTCAAAAAATATCTTTATCTTTGCTTTTGGAAAAAAATCTGTTGTAAAATTTTTCATTAACCAATTAAAAACAATCAATGTATGAAGAAATTATTATCCGTTTTTTTACTGTTATCGATAACAGTGGCGAGCTATGCGGCGATTCATGGTGACGTGAACGGTGACGGCGAAATCACAGCCGCCGACATCACAGCACTCTACGATTACCTTCTCAACAACGATACCAGCAACCTCGTGCATGGCGACTGTAACGGCGACGGCAACATCACGGCTGCCGACGTCACTGCTGTTTATGATGTGTTGCTAGGAAATTATCAGCCAAATAGTGTTATTGAATATCATGTCAACGGCGTGACGTTCAAAATGGTTGAGGTTCAGGGTGGCACATTCACCATGGGCGCTACCGCTGAGCAAGGCAGTGATGCTGAGAGCGACGAAAGCCCCACTCATCAGGTGACACTGAGCTCTTTCTATATCGGTCAGACCGAGGTCACTCAAGAGCTTTGGGAGGCTGTAATGGGCAACAATCCAAGTTATCATAAAGGTGATGTCAATTACCCTGTAGAAAATGTAAGTTGGGTTGATTGCCAACAGTTTATCTTCAAATTGAGACAATTGACAGGTTTGAGGTTCCGTTTACTTACCGAGGCTGAATGGGAGTTTGCTGCTCGTGGCGGAAACAAGAGTATGGGATACAAATATGCAGGCAGCAACGACATTAATAGCGTGGCGTGGTATAAAGATAATAGTGGCTCTGTCACACATACAGTAGGCACAAAAGATTCCAATGAATTAGGCATCTACGATATGAGCGGAAACGTGTGGGAGTGGTGTCAAGACTATTGGACAGAATACACATCTGAATCACAAATAAACCCAACTGGCCCTGACGAAGGTGAATATCTCGTGCTTCGTGGAGGTAGTAGAATTGACATAGCAAAATCTTGCCGTGTTTCTGTCCATAATTGTAAGCGTGTCATGACTCACAAAACTGCAAATATTGGATTGCGTATTGCTTTGTCCAATGAGAATAGCTTAGTTTCCACAATTGCTTCAGTCGTCTCAGTAAGTGATATTAATTTGATTTCAGCTATTGCCAATTGCAAATTCATTGGAATTGACAATTGTATGGACTGTGGCGTAATTGTAAAGAATGGCAACAATAAGCTCATTTTTCCTGCCCAAACAATTGAAGGAGAACAGCAAGTGATGTTGACAGGGTTAAAACCATGGAAAACGTATCAATGCTATGCCTATGTCAAGGTTGGTGACACATATATCCATGAGCAAGAAGCCATAACATTCTCTACTCCAGATTTGGCTGGAACCTGGAGCTGTACGGAATTTTTTGATAATAATCAATCAGAATCATCAACAATTGTTTTGACTGCTGATGGTAAAGCCACATTTACTCACGTAAGTGGTTACCTGTTTATGGCACACACCACGAATACAGGTAGTTGGAACGTACAGAATGATGGCTCTATAAAAATCAGTTTCAGCGACAGTTCAGGTTCTTCATGGCCTATGTATTATTCTAAAGGCTTTACGGGAACATTTGACAATCTTATTAACCCAACAAGTATAGCTGGAAATGCCACCAGGAATTGGGGTTCTACTGAGAATCATTTAACCTATGGTACATTTTCAATGACTCGTCAACCATAATCATGTTTCAATAATTACAAGTACCCGCAGATGTTTGCAAATCATCAGCGGGTACTTGGCTTTATAGGCCTCTAAAATTATTGTGGTGCTCCGCACTAAAAATATGGGCGACTACGTCGCTAAAATTCCCATTGTAATAATTTTAAAACAGAATTTTAGCGCGTCAGCGCAATTACAATTTTAGCACGAAGTGCTCTAATTTCCACTCCGTCAGGAGTGGCAAAAATATTGCGCTCACCACGCAGCATAAGGGTCGCCTAGCGGCTCAAAATTTATTGAAAATTAAATATAAAATTAGTTTGCAGCCGATATGAAATTTTAATTTAATTTTAAGCGAAGCGCCCTTTGAGCCCTCATGGGAAATAGCATTTTAAGCCTAGTGCCCACTGCGCAGCAAAAGGGTCGCCTGACTTTCCAGACGACCCTCGTTGCTTAGTGGCAACTGTGAACTATGAACTATAAACTGTGAACTAATTATTAGTTTCCCAACATCAAGTTATATAACACGGTGATGTCGGTGCTTGTGATGAAACCGTCGCCGTTTGTGTCGCTAGTGGTGATGAAAGTGTCATCGCCATTGAGCAAGTAGTTATATAGGCAGGTGATGTCAGTCGACGTGATAGTGCGGTCGCCGTCAACATCTACTACGCGCAGCTCAAGCACAGCAGGAGTAGCCTTGCCGTCGGCAGTAGTCACGGTGATGGTCGCAGTGCCATTCTGTGCACCCACAATCATTATCGCCTTAGTGCTTGCCAAGGTAGGATATTTACTCTCACTTGGAACTACCAACTCCTCAAAATAATTAAGTGCCATACCCTTCTCGGGGAAAGTCATCAAACCCGCAGCAGGAGCATTAGTGAGATTCACCAATCTTACAACAGCTACACTTGGGTCGCTTGAAGCCACAACCAGTTCCACTGGCACATCGGGAGTGCAAGAGGGATAAACTGTCAGCATCTGGTTAGCTCCCAAAATGGCATTGTCTATATTGAGACTGATGGTGACATTGTTTGTTACAGTCACATGGCAGGTAGCTGTATAGTCAAGAACAATGGCAGTTATGTCGCACTCGCCTTCGCCAATGGCAGTCACCTTGCCATTATCATCAACAGTTGCCACACTTGTGTTGCTTGACGACCATGTGGGAGTAAGGCCAGTATTTTCCGGAGTAATAATTGCAGTCAACGTTCTCTCTTCGCTCAAATTCATCTCAAGACTCTCATCGCTTAGTGTGATGTTTATTTCAGGATAAGATACGGTAACATGACAACATGCATATACAGCGGAATTTGTGGCAAGAGTGGCAAAGATATCACACTCACCCACTCCCGTAGCAGTTATCATTCCATTTTCATCAACAGTTACAACTGATGGATTATTTGTGCCCCACAAGATATTGCTTCCTTCAGGAACAGTAGTAGCTGTCAATGCTGATGTCTGCAATAAAACAATACTAACAGTTGTCTTATCCAAAGTAACCTTCTCGGTTAAATCATTAACCAGGTTATTGAAATTCTGCCAATAGTCTGCAGTAAAGTATGAAACCATAGATGCTGGTGGCACATGCAAAGCGCCGTCATAATTGGAGAATGTACCATAAGAGCATGTGGGTGGAGTTTCAGCATAACAATTCACCACATCGGGAGTAAAACCGAAGTTGCCCAACGAAGTGATGCCACTGCCTATATTAACAGTTTTTATTTGATTGATATCTGGCATATTATTCTTTGGGTTCCATGCGCCCTTACCAGTAAGAGTTACCGATGTCAAGCTGCTACAACCACTAAAGGCATTACTGCCAATCGAAGTCACCGAATTACTTATCGTCACCGAGGTCAAACCACTGCAATCCCAGAAAGCATTGTCGCCAATCGAGGTCACCGAGTTGGGGATGGTCACCGAGGTCAAGCCTGTGCAGCTATAGAAGGCACTGCTGCCAATCGAAGTCACCGAATTACTTATTGTCACTGAGGCCAAGCCACTGCAATTACTGAAGGCAATTGCCCCTATCGAGGTCACCGAGTTGGGGATGGTCACCGAGGTCAAGCCACTGCAAAAATAGAAGGCACCATTACCAATCGAAGTCACAGAGTTGGGGATAATAGTATTCTTGCAACCATAGATTAATGCATTAGTAGCAGTCTCTATTATAGCGTTACAGTTGTTGCGGGAATCATATTTTGTGTTTCCACTCTCAACAACAATTGAGGTCAAGCCAGTGCAATATGAGAAGGTGTTGTAGGCCATCGAAGTCACCGAGTTGGGGATGGTCACTGAGGTCAAGCCATAGCAATAACGGAAGGCACTGTTGCCAATTGAGGTCACCGAGTTGGGGATGTTCACCGAGGTTAAGCCACTGCAACCAGAGAAGCATTCATATGGAATTTTAGTCACCGAGTTTCCAATGGTCACTGATGTCAAGCCACCGCAACCCTTGAAGGCACCGCCGCCAATCGAAGTCACCGAGTTGGGGATTGTCACCGACGTCAAGCCACTGCAACCAGAGAAGGCACTTTCGCCAATCGTCGTCACCGAGTTGGGGATGGTCACCATGGTCAAGCCACTGCAATTCAAGAAGCATTCATCTACAATTCCAGTGCACCCATTCTTTAGAACAATTGATGTGCCATTAGGCATCGTGCCTTTATACTTATATGCCACCATTCCAGCATATACCAATCCATTAGGCTGATTATTGTACCATGGAGTACCATTGAAGGTTCCTACTCCTATCGAAGTCACCGAGTTGGGGATTGTCACCGAAGTCAAGCCTGTGCAACTAGAGAAGGCATATTCTCCTATCGAAGTCACCGAGTTGGGGATTGTCACCGAAGTCAAGCCTGTGCAACTAGAGAAGGCATATTCTCCAATCGAAGTCACCGAATTGGGGATGGTCACCGAGGTCAAGCCACTGCAACCAGAGAAGGCACTTTCGCCAATCGTCGTCACCGAGTTGCCTATGGTCACAGATGTCAAGCCTCTGCAACCAGAGAAGGCACTGCTGCCAATCGAAGTCACCGAGTTGGGGATGGTCACCGAGGTCAAGACTGTGCAACTAGAGAAGGCATATTCTCCAATCGAAGTCACCGAGTTAGGGATGGTCACCGATGTTAATCCACTGCAAAGCTCGAAGGCACCACCTGCAATTCCAGTGCATCCGTCCTTTAAAACAATTGATGTGCCATTAGTCATTGCTCCTTTATACTTATATGCCACCATTCCAGCATAAACTAACCCATTTTGCTGACTGTTGTACCAAGCAGTAGCATAGAAGGCCTCATATCCAATCGAAGTCACCGAGTTGGGGATGGTCACCGAGGTCAAGCCACTGCAATCTGAGAAGGCAAAGGCACCAATCGAAGTCACCGAGTTGGGGATGGTCACCGAGGTCAAGCCACTGCAACCAGAGAAGGCACTGCTGCCAATCGAAGTCACCGAGTTGGGGATGATCACCGAGGTCAATGTGCATCCACAGAAAGCATAGCTACCAATCGAAGTCACCGAGTAAGTTATGCCATTAAAAGATACTGTCTCAGGTATGTTCAAATTGTCACTTAGATTTGAATATCCATATCCTTCAATATTTGTTCCCTCACAGGTCAACGTCACGCTTGTACCATCACTATTGTAGTAATAACACAGTCCATCAACCATAAAATCGTAAGCGCTTGCCAGCTGTGGGAGCATTACCACTATCGCCAGCAACACGAGTCTTGTTAATTGTTTTTTAAATTGTACCATAAAGTTTAAATTTGATTGATTTGTGTTTTTAGTCATTAGGTTTAAGTCATCCATTTGCAAAAATAAGGAAAAAACTAAAATTAACAAAGAAAATACCTTAATAATTTAAATATTACCTTAATATTCAAAACACAGCACCTTGCCTACGATGTTTTTAACGACTGATTTTTCTGAATGTTCTCATAGGTTATAATGCGTTGATAAACAAAAAAGATTCATTTGGCTTAAAATTTTAATTCAAATTTAAGCGAAACGCCCACTATGCAGCCAAGCCTTTTCAAAAGACAGAAGAACAGAACTCCTTCGCCTAGTGAGGCATAAGAACATAAATTCTGTTCTTCTGAAAAACTTTTGTTCTTCTGTGTTCTAGCTGCAAAATAATCCCCGCGAAGCAAATGCCACGCGGGGAATTGTGTTGTAAAAACTTGTGATTAGTTTACTTCATTAGCATTTTATTTAATCACAACGTTGAACTATCGCTCGAAGTTGTTCACGTTCGGCATAACTTGAGCGAGCTCAGTTCTGCTCTCACTTAACCACAACTTTCTTTCCGTTGTGGATGTAGATGCCGGGAACAGTTGGCAAGCTGTTGTACTTAACACCCATCAGGTTGTAGTAAGCATTGTCGGCTTTAGTGTCAACACCGACGGTGCTGATTGCGCTTGGATCCTCCTTGGTGACAGTCATCAAAACTGCACCACCAAAGTCTCTCAGAACATCCAACTGAATGTTGTAATTGCCAGCCTCTTCAACGCGGAAGTTTGCACCGTTATCACCTTCAACGCACATGATACCCTGGCCCATGAGGTCGTTGTTGAGCAAGAAGTAGCCAACATTGTTATCGTCTTGGCCACCGAACCAGATAGTGCCATCTTCGTCGAAAGCGATAACCTTGAACTCGGCATCAGCAGCGAGTTCAACACCTTCGAGCTTGTCGTACTCGTCAAATGCTAAGCGGCCACCTTCAGCAGTCTGGTTCCATTCGTTGAAGTCACCTACCAAGAAGAAGCCTTCCTCTGCTGGTTCTTCTTCATAGGTGTAAGAAATCTCAGTTACAGGAAGCTCAACGTTGGTGCCGCAGCCCAGCATAGCGGTAGCATTGGGCCAGTCATTACCCAGGGCATAGTCGATGAAGCTCTCCCAATTGTCGGTGTAGGTCATAGCCTTGCCGCCGATGCCCGAGGTGTAGAAGGAAGCATAGTCGCTGCCCATGGTGCAGTTGTCGTCATCCTCGGCGTCGAAGACGATGGTCACGAGCAGGCTCTTGCCAGGGGTAAAGTTGAAATCTACAGGGAACTCAAGAGTACAATCCTCACCATAGTACTCCAGCATGTCGATGGTTAACTGAACCTCATAAACTGGCTCGCCAAACTCAAAGAACTGCTTTATGCCATCGTCATTTAAGGCGAACTCAGTGGCATCAATCTCCTGGAGATAAACCTTAGTGTTGCGAACAATCTCCTCAAAGGTCTCATCGTAGAACTTGAACTTCAGTCCAGTGATTTTCACGTTCTGCTTGCCGTCGAGGTCGGAGAGCAGGTCGGGGGTGTAAATCATCTGAGATCCAGTGTGAGCCAAGTAGAAATTGGTAGGTGCCATGTCAAAATAAGAGCCATTGTAGGGGCTGGCGTCTTCCCAGTCGCCCACGTTGATAGTGCCCACGTTCTGAGCCTGGGTACTAATAGCAAAAGCAGCAATCGCTGCAAGAATCATGTAAAATTTCTTCATAATATAAAACGATTAAATGGTTAATAAATAATATATTATTAAATATCTATTTGTGACAAAACACTAAATTTCAATACTATAGTTTATCTACAAGATATCTTATTTTTCAGAATGCAAAATTACTGTTTTCTGGAACAATAGACAATCACTAAGAATAGGTAATTATATGAATTAACTAATCACACATTGTGAACTGGAATCGGAGATCGGGGATCGAGCTCTCTCACTCTCTCCTCTCACTCTCCCCTGTAAACTATCTGTTGTACTTGAAGCTCGATCCACCGAGGAACTCTCGCATAATGCTTGTGGGCGGGATTTCCTTGTCATCAACAGGGATAAAGTAGTGTATGAACTTGAGCAGGCGGTGCGCTTCGGAATACTCTGGGCAGTTTTTTGGTACTGTAGAAAGGATAAGCTCAGCAAATGGTCGCAGCACAGCAAACTCAATATTAAGCGCCGAGTTGAACATCATGTCGGCATTTTCCTGATAAGGCGCAATCCACTTTTCCTCCGATTCACACACATTCTTCCAGTGGCTGATGGTCTCAGTTGCGCTGAATGCCCCCTTGTTGTAGTCGCGAATGATGCGACGCAGCAGGCGGTTGTCGCTGGTGGGCACCCAGTTGTGGTCGTCGAGTGAAATACTAGTAAGGGTAGAGATGTACACCTTAAACTTCTTGTCATCAGGGATGCGCTCGGTAAGCATTGGGTTAAGGGCGTGAATACCCTCTATAATGAGCACAGTATCGTTCTTGAGTTTAAGTTTCTTGCCGTTAAACTCCCTCTTTCCAGTAACAAAGTTAAATTCAGGAATCTCTACACGCTCACCATTCATTAGTCGTGTAAGATGATCTTCAAGGAGTTCGCAATCCACCGCCTTGATGTTATCGAAATCGTAGTCACCATTAGGCAGAAGCGGAGTGTCCTCACGATTAACAAAGTAGTCATCGGTAGAGAACGACAGAGGACGCAAGCCACACGCCAGCAGCTGGATAGAAAGACGTTTGCAGAAGGTGGTCTTTCCCGAACTCGATGGACCTGTGATGAGAACTAAGCGGATGGGATTCTCCTTGTCACGGAAGCGGCGGTTGATTTCCTCGGCAATCTGCACAATCTTTTTCTCCTGTAATGCCTCGCTCACCTGTATGAGCTCTGACGCATAGCCATTAAGAATCGCCTTGTTTACGTCACCGGCATTAGACTGACGCATAATCACATCCCAGTGCACTTTCTCAGCAAACATCTCGAAGGTGCGAGGCATATCACGCATGGGCGAAAGCTTTGTGGGGTTATCCCAATCGTGAACACGCAGAAGCAAACCGTCTTTATACTTTATTACATCCCAAACTTTAATATACCCCGCCGATGGTAAGAGTGGTCCATAGAAGTAGTCTGCCGTATCTTCCAGTGTGAAGTAGTCGCTGTAGATTTGTCCGCTTGACTCCAATAGCTTTACTTTGTCGGCAAAACCGCGCTCAGCGAAAACTTTGATGGCTTGTTCGGTTGTCGCCTCATGGCGGTGGAACACCATATCGTTATCGATAATCTCATGCATGCGAGCCTTAATGCGCTCAATGTCTTCGTCGGTGACCGGCTCACCACTTTTCTTGCGAAGGTTGCAGTAATATCCACCCGAGATGGGGTGCTCTATAAATAGTTTGCTATCTGGGCAGGTGTCGGTTGTAGCCTTGTAGAGCACAAAGCACAGCGAACGCACATAAACCCTGAAACCTGAGCCACGGCGCGCATCCATAAACTCAACATCACGGTTCTGGAAGAGTTTGAACTTGAGCCCCTGTGAGGCATTGTTCACCTTAGCCGAGACCACAGGATACTTAAAATTGAGGTCATCGGCAAAAGCCTTGTACACTTCTAGTAGCGACGTTCCCTCCGGAAATTCTTTTGTCGCATTGTTGTTTTTACATCGGATTTGTAACATGGGGAGCAAATTTTTATATTTTATACATCAATTACTTTCAGTTTTTTTCCATCAACGGTAAAATGGATGTCGTAGTTGCCGAACCTCATACCGTAAACCTTTGTTGGGTCGTCGTGGTAGTGAGGTCGAGGGTCTAAGGCAAGAGTCTGCCGCAAAGCGTCGAGCTGCTTGGGCGAGAACTGTTGCGCTATATCATCAGGAATATCTATGTCGAGAACTTGCCAGTTGTTGCTATCAACAAATCCACAGCGAGCCTCGGGATAAGCATCAGCGTAGGCGATATAGGGTTTTATGTCATAGATGGGTGTGCCATCCATCAAGTCGGCACCAGAAACATGAATCACAGGGCCTTGCGGGGTATCAAGTTCTACATTCATGAGCTTCACTGCCGAGAGTCCTAGACGATTGTGGCGGTAGGGTGAGCGTGTGGCAAATACCCCAATACGAGTGTTGCCACCCAAACGTGGTGGACGCACCGTGGGCGATGTGGCAGAGTGTTTATTGGCCGAAAATTCCCAGATTAGCCATATATAGTCAAACTCGTCAAGCCCCCTAAGACTATCAAGGTTTCGGAACTGTGGCTCAAGCACTATTGTTCCCTCCAGAGCGCTCACAATCCCACTTTGACGCGGAATGCCAAACTTCTCCTTAAATGGTGAGTGGAATGTGGCGATGGGGGTGATTTCCATAATGCTCAACTACGTTTATGTTTCAATATTTCAAAAGCAGTCTCAAGGATGGTGTCCTTGCCCTGTGCCATGTCGGCTTCGGTCATATCGACCTTGACATCGGGCTCCACACCAAATTCAGTAAGTTTTCCATCTGGACCAGTGATTGGTGCTGCCGAGAAACGTACGCTCCAGCCATTTGGCAACTCACTGGTAAATGGCAGTCCGCATCCGCCACCCGTAGTGTCGCCTACCACGGTAACATTGGGAAGCGACTTCATGATAGAGACAAAATTGTTTGTAGCGCTGAACGATCCCCTATTTGCAAGCACTACAATAGGCTTGTTGTAGTGCACGCGTCCTCGCGCTGGCTCAAAATAGTATTTAAAAGGTTCGGAAAATTCATTATGTCCCTTCCCTGTCTTGTGCTGAATGGAGCCGGCATAGATGCGCTCGTCGATGAAGCGACCCACCAGCGTCTCGACGTTAGTGAGATACCCTCCACCATTATTTCTCACGTCGATAATCAGTCCGTCGCTTGGCGCCAGATCGTTAAGCACCACATCAAGGTTTCCATCACCCACGCCACTAGAGAAGTCACCATAGTACATATAGGCATAGTTGTTCGACAGAATTTGATATTTAATGCCTGATGCTCGGCGGTAGTTGAAGTTGAGGTAATGTTCATCTATGAGTCGCTCATTGTAATTTTCAGGATATTGTTCCCAAATCCAGTATCGCGACACGTCGTAGGACGAAACAAGGTTTACATGACCGTCCTGGAGTTCCTTGAGCATCTCGCTGCACAGGTCGAAGAGTTCACGGCTAGTGATATCTTTAGAAATCCTGCTGCGATAGCGGGAGCGCACTTCCTGCCAGTCGATATCCTTGTAGGCAAAGAAGCAATAGTGTTCATCGAGGATTGTCCACAGGGCATCAAAGTTTCCGTATGGGTTATCTTTCCACTCCACCTCCTCATGACACGCCGCGAGAGGTAGCAGTGCAAAAATGAGCAGCAATATATTCAACCAGCGTTTCATTGATAAACCGACGATATTACCTTGTTGTTCAACTTGTTTCTGTTCTTGGCACCAATATTCAAGAACTCGCCGCCAAGACCTAACACGATGTAGTGCGTCATGTCACGAGTGCTGATGTTGTTGATCCACGACGTGCTCACTCTGTTACGGTAACCAATCCTGAGAATGGTGTTTCCCAGATGCAGGTCGGCCGAGAGCATGTGGTCAAGGTCAAAGCGATTACCCCACCAGCCAAAATGGGCAAGATTACTATGGTTGCCTAGATAAATCTCATAATATGCCTCGTCATAGTCGGGCGCAAAAAACACGCCCATCACTGGTAGCGCAGCTTGATAGCGCACGGTGATGGGCAGTCGTTTGATGTGAGTGTTGTAGATGGCTTGTCCCAAAAGTCCCACGTTCCAGTTTATGCGAGCCGAGACCACATTATTGCTGTTATTGGCGTTATATAGGACACCGCCACGCAGTTGAGTGGCACCGCCAAGCTGGAACTGAAGGCCTGAAGTAAACACATCTTTCCAGCGGTGCATCATTCCCCACCTGCCATCGACCATAAGCGAATGCATGGTGTGGTTGCCTGCAAGGTTGTGAGTGTAATCGTAGTCAACGCCCACACTAAGTTGCCTAGTCCAGCTCTCAGGTGCAAAACTTGTAGCCTGTTGCGCTTCGTAGTTTATTGACATGGCATGCCCGCCATATCTCACTGACGAGAGGTAGGTGTCGAGCAACGAAGCGTGGCCATATTGGGCCGAAATTACAGTTGCTACAGGCCGCAAGGGTTTCTCGTCGCTGTCCTGCGCCAGCGCGCACTGCCAACCACATGCCACTAAAAGCATGACAATAAGAAACCGTATGTCAACCTTGCGTGTCATTTCAGTTTTCAGTTTTCAGTTCTGAGGGTTCTTCGTCTTCAAAGAGTCGAGTCTGTCCTGTGAGTTTATCAAGCACTTCCTGCTGGCTGATGTCGTCGCTGAACACTTCGCCTTCTTCGCTCACAGGTTCCTCGCCTTCTTGTGGAACTTCTTCCTCCACAATGCGTGGTTCCAATTCGGTGACTGTTTCCACATTATAGTTTGTGAGTCGTTTGCCCTTGGCATGGAAACTCTTGACAGCAATGAACTCCTCACCATCAACGATAAGGTTCTCACGGAAACTGTCATCACCTCCAAATTTCACCTCAAAGCGAGGATATTTCTCGTTAGTCAAGAGGATGAGCGTAGATTCGGGGTTCTCGCCTATCATGCGCTGCTTCTTGTTATTGTCGTCGAGCGTGAAACGCTTGAGATAGACATATCCCTGGTCGGCATCATTGAGGATGGCGGTCCATACCATACCAGCATCATATTTCATAATCCTCAGAATGCCTTCCTCGTAATGATTGGTCGCCTCACTGGTGGTAGTGTAAAAATCACCGTTCTTCATTATCACGAGAACACGGTCATCACCGCCAAACTTGCCTAGCGATATTCCATGCCCCTCATAGTTGAGGCGCAGAATATCCTGGTCGAACCACACCTCGCGGTCACCCAGTGTGGAGCGACCTTGCTCCTTGAGAGAGATGCGGTGAATCTCGTTCTTGGTCACCATGTTGCCACGCGCCGTGCGACCCTTGATGGCAAGGTCGGCAAGGTCCACGTCAAACTGCAACACCCTAAGATGCTTCTTGGGCTTAAGCGTGATGCGCAGCACCTCGGCCTCGCCATTGGGGTTTACAGTGAACCACACAATTTTTGACCCAGGCTTGCCTTGAGTGATGTCATATTCCTTGTCACGGGTGACGCCAGTCACAGCAAATCGTTTCATATAGGTAGTGCCACCACGTCCATCGGTATATAGAGCATTGAAGATGGTGCGAGTGTCGTTGCGCTTATACACTGCCACATACATCACGTTCTTGCCTACATATATCTTCTCGGCAACCTTTATAACCTTGTATTTACCGTCCTTGTAGAAGATGATGATATCGTCAATGTCGCTGCAGTTGCAGATGAATTCATCCTTCTTGAGAGAAGTGCCAATAAATCCCTCCTGACGGTTGATATAGAGTTTTTCGTTGGCTTCAGCAACCTTGCTGGCTACGATGGTGTCGAAGTCGCGAATGGTGGTCTTGCGAAGATGCAAGTGACCATATTTCTTCTTCAGGTTCTCATACCAGTTGATGGTGTGCTCCACAAGATGCGCGAGTTTGTAGTCGATATCGGCAAGTCGCTCGTTGAGCATGGCGATGTAATTGTCGGCCTTGTCACTGTTGAACTTGACAATGCGCTTCATCTTGATTTCCATCAGGCGCAGGATGTCGTCGCGGGTAATGGCGCGGTAGAACTGTGGCTTGAACGGTTCCAAACGCTTGTCAATGTGGTTTACTGCAGCATCCTCGTCTTTAGCCTGCTCATATCCCCTATCTTTATAGATGCGTTCCTCAATGAAGATTTTCTCGAGTGAGGCAAAGAACAGCGACTCCATAGTGTCGAGACGCTGAATCTCAAGCTCTTTTTTGAGAATGTCCTTCGTGTGATCAACACTGAACTGAAGCAAATGAGTTGCAGTGAGGAACTGTGGCTTCTCATCCTTGATTACACAGATGTTTGGCGAAATGCTAGTTTCGCAGTCGCTGAAGGCGTAAAGGGCGTCAATAGCTTTGTCGCTTGAGGTGCCAGGCTGCAGGGTCACTATAATCTCGGCAGTCGAGGATGTGTTGTCCTCCACCTTCTTGATTTTTATCTTCCCCTTCTCGGCAGCACGCAAAATGGAGTCGATGAGCGTGCTAGTCGTCTTGCCATAAGGCAAATCCTTGACAAGAAGGGTCTTGTTATCGACCTTCTCTATCTTGGTGCGAACCCTCACACTACCACCACGCTCGCCGTCGCGGTAGTTGTTTACATCCACATATCCGCCAGTGGGGAAGTCGGGATATAGCTGAAACTCCTCGCCCTTGAGGTAGGCAACAGCTGCATCAAGTATCTCGTTGAAGTTGTGAGGCAAAATTTTGCACGACAGACCCACAGCTATACCCTCAGCGCCTTGCGCCAACAGTAGTGGGAATTTCACGGGCAGCGTGATGGGTTCACGGTTGCGGCCATCGTAGCTCAGAGTCCAGTCGGTGACCTTGCTGTCGAAAGCAACCTCGAGGGCAAACTCGCTAAGCCTTGCCTCGATATAACGAGGGGCTGCAGCCCCGTCGCCAGTGAGGATGTTACCCCAGTTTCCTTGGGTGTCGATGAGCAGTTCCTTCTGTCCCAACTGCACCAGCGCGTCGCCAATGGAAGCGTCGCCATGTGGGTGATAGTGCATAGTGTCGCCCACTATACCAGCAACCTTAGTGTAATGACCATCGTCGCTCTCCTTCATCACGTGGAGGATGCGTCGCTGCACGGGTTTTAGTCCGTCCTCGATGTGCGGAATGGCACGTTCCAAAATAACATAGCTGGCATAGTCGATAAACCAATTCTCATACATTCCAGAGAGGCGCAATTTCTTGTCCTTGGGATTTTGATGCGTGACGCGTGTATCGCCAGCCTCGTTTCCCTCGGGCATTCCAGCAGCCTCAGGAGCTCCTGTATTGTCTTGCTGTGGAGTCTCCTCGACGTTGTTCTGATTAAGATTATTCTCGTCGTTAGTCATATCTTGTTTTGTGGCTTTTTCAGAGTGAAATAACTGCAACAGTAGCAATTAATCGGCAAAGTTAATAATTTTTGGCGAAATATCCACGAGAAAACCGAAAAACACGCCGCATTTTCTGTTATTTGTCAACAAAAACTCTAGTCAAATATTTTTTCTTCAAACTTTTATAGGATAAATTTCTCACTGAGATTTTTATTTACTAATTTTGCACGATTTTTTGTGAAATAGTAAAATAATCAATGAAATATAAAGAGAAAATAAAGGCATTTTGGAAGTGGCTCGTAAAGGCTGCAAACTGGTTGATGAAACCTATCATTGAAGACTTTAATTTCTTCCTTGTGATGTGGTTCATCAACTGTGGAGTCACTTTTGGTTACCTTGTGGGATGCTTCTATCTCGATGGCAACCACTGGGACCATGGCCTGCGGTGCCTGGCACTGGGCACCTTTGTATGCTACCTCTTGACGCTGGGCCTTCATATGTGTCGCAAGCGCCCCATAAGGACGCTGTATAAGAGCATAATCTACTTCCTTGTGATTCTGCTTGAGGCAACCTATATCTTTGTGAACCTGAACTTTGAGATGGGAATTGGCGCGCGCTTGTTCACCCTTCTCGCTGAAACCAACGAGAGCGAGGCGAGCGAGTTTATCACCACCTATGCCTTTGCCACTCCTAGCCTTATCACCTACGGCATAGTCGTTGCCATAATAATTGTGGTGGCGCTTAGCGAATGGCTACGCAGGTGGTTCATCAAGGCGGCTCACAATAAAGTGGTAAAAATAGTGCTGACAGTGCTATTGGTGCCACTAATCCTCTTAGGCGCTTATTATAGCCACAATTATGTTAGGATGGCGACGTGCAAGCACTCCAAAGATCTGAGCAGCTGGGTTGCCGACTTTGGCACCAATGCCCTCGACAATGTTAGCTGCGTAATCTATTCCTTCAGCTATCTGAGCACCAGTCATGCCGATGTGGCACAAGCCATTGACGTGGCTCGTGAGGTATATAAGACACCCATCGAGGTTACCGAGCAAGACTCGCTCAACGTGGTTATGGTCTTTGGCGAGAGCTACATCAAGAGCCACGCCGCAATTTATGGCTACGAGCATAACACCACACCCTACATGATCAAGGAGCGCAATCGTGGCAACCTCATCGTGTTTAACGACATTGTTAGTCCCTACAATGCCACCTCTACGGTGCAGAAGAACTTCTTCTCTCTCAATGACATGTCGAAGAACGAGTACTGGTATGAGAGTCCCATGTTCCCCACCGTGTTCCGTCATGCGGGTTACAAGGTTTATATCTGGGACATGCAGCGCGAGTATCAAAAGACCGAACTCTACACCATTTCGGTGAATGCGTTCCTCTATAACGACACCATCGCAAAACTGAGTTACGACGAGATGTCGGCGATACCTTTCAAATATGATGGCCAGATGGTTGCCGACTTCATAGACAACTCCAAGGTTCCTCCTGGCAAGCACAACCTCTACATCTTCCACCTCAAAGGCCAACATGTGAATCCCGGATACCGCTATCCTAGAGGCAAAGGATTCGGCAAGTTTACCGCCGACTCCATCCACCGCACCGAAGATTATATCACCAAAGAAGCAAAAGACTACATAGCACACTACGACAATGCCACCCTCTATAACGATGCCGTGATGAGAGCCATTTTCGACATCTGGCGCGACAAGAACACCGTGGTGATTTACCTTCCCGACCATGGTGATGAGGCCTACGACTTCCGTGACCACTGCGGACGCCAAGGAGGCACACGCGCCGAAGCCGACTACTTCCACTGCGACAACGACGTGCCATTCATGGTGTGGTGTAGCAACACCTTCATTGCCAAGCATCCCGAGCTAGTCAAGCAGATGCGCGCTGCCGTTGACCGCAAGGGCATTAGCCTCGACATTAGTGTCATGCTGTTGCGCTTGGCAGGCATAAAGACAAAATATTACGATGCAAGCCGCGATATCTCAAGCCCCGACTACAAGCCCAAGAAGAGGATTGTGTATGACCAGTATGACTATGACGAGGTGGTAAATAAAGGCAAGGAAAACAAAACAAAGAAATAGCCATGATGCGAATTGACATACTCACCGTGATGCCCGAGGCGCTAGAGTCGCCTCTGCACTGCAGCATCGTACAGCGTGCACAGGACAAAGGGCTGGTAGAAATCCACATCCACAACCTGCGCGACTGGTCCCTACGCAAACACCGCAAGGTTGACGACTACCCCTTTGGCGGCGAGGCAGGCATGGTGATGCAGATTGAGCCCGTGTTCCGCTGCATCGAGCACCTCAAGAGTGAGCGAGATTATGATGAAGTAATTTTCACTTCTCCCGATGGTGAGATGTTTAACCAACCTATTGCCAACCAACTCTCGTTGGCACAGAATATCATTATCCTGTGCGGCCACTACAAGGGCGTGGACTACCGCATACGCGAGCACCTTATCACCCGTGAAATATCCATCGGCAACTATGTGCTCACTGGTGGAGAACTGCCAGCAGCAGTGATCGCCGACGCTGTGGTGAGGCTTATCCCTGGAGCAATTGGAGACGAACAGAGCGCACTAAGCGACTCTTTCCAAGACAATCTGCTAGAAGCTCCAGTATATACCCGTCCTGCCGAGTTCAACGGCTGGCAGGTGCCCGAAATACTGCTCAGCGGCAATTTCGCCAAAATCGAGGAATGGAAAATGGAGCAAGCGCTCGCCCGAACTAAGAAACTAAGGCCAGGATTGCTGGAATAAGTAGTAAGTGTTAAGTTTTAAGTGTTAAGTGGCTGCGACAGTCACAGCATAGAGGACAATTTCGATTCCCTTCCACATTCCACCTTCCACATTCCACCTTCCACATTCCACCTTCCACATTCCACCTAAATAATTGTTAAACGTGAAATTATTATTGTGGATGTTGGGAATTATTGCTAACTTCGCACTCTAAATTTACGAGTAAAAACGAGAACGAGATGAAAATAAAAATCAAGCGCCCCAAGTGGCTTCCTCTGTGGCTGAACTTGCCGTTTCTGCTTTTCTTGGCATTCATCCTGATGTTGCTGTTCTTTGGAGAATACAACTACATGGAAATCTCAAAACAGAAGTCAGAAATCAATAAACTCAATGCGCAAATCAAGAGCAAAGAGGACTCTGCCATGTACTATGAGAAGAAATTCCGCGAACTCGACACCGACCCCGAACACCTCGAGAAACTGGCACGCGAGCAATATCACATGAAACGCACCAACGAGGATGTATATGAGACTGATATTAAATAGAAAATGGATAAGAACACAAAGCAAAATATAGGCAACATTCTGCTGTGCGTGTCAATGACAGTATTGTTCGCAGCAGCCGTTATTCCTCTCTTTATCACACCCATGCCATCGTGGCAACGCTACCTGCTTGCTGCCGGAGCCGCCGGCACATTGGTGGCACAGTTCTTTATACCAAGTCCTAGCGATGAGTTAAGGATTAAGCGCCTGTCAAGGATGAACGTGTGGGCGGCCATTGCATATTGCGTGGGAGCCTACTGCCTTTTTTCCTCCAGCATTGACATGCAGCGCAGCTGGGTAGCCTTCCTACTTGCCGGTGCCGTACTGCAAATCTATGCCACTTTTATGCTCTCTAAGCTCACCAGCAACAAAAGCGATGAAAAGAACGAGAAGTAAATGCTAAAAAATGTAGAAAACCACTTTTATTTAATAGTATTTACTAACTTTGCACTTTGGTAGAAAAATCAACTTATTCTAACAATGAAACTCATTAAATACATCATATCTACAGTAGCGCTTGTGGCTGCTTGCCACATGCCCGCTATGGCACAATTGTCAACAACACCCTACTCAAAGCTTGGCTATGGCGTTCTCAGTGACAATGCCACAGGCATACAGCGTGCGATGGGTGGCGTGGGTATCGCCATGCAGAACGGCCGTCAAATCAACGTTATGAATCCCGCCAGCTACTCACAAGTAGATTCTTTAACCTTCCTGTGGGACATGGGCCTCGACCTTACTAACTGTTGGTCGAAGGAAGGCAACAAAAGCGGATATAGCTTAGGTGGCGGCCTTGACTACATTACTATGGAGTTCAGACTCGCAAAGAATCTGGGTGCTGCCATTGGCGTGGTGCCGTTCTCGAGTGTGGGCTACAGCTTTGGCGGTGACATCACTAACGGCAACGACTCTCGCATTGGCTCTGGAGGTCTCTCCGAACTCTTTGCCGGTGTGGGCTACCAGCCATTTAAGGGGCTCTCTATAGGTGCCAATTTCTCTTACCTCTTTGGTTCTACTACCAACACCACAAACGTAGAATCCACATCATCAACACAGTTTACACGCAACCTGGAGGTCAAGGACTGGAACATGCGCGCTGGCCTGCAGTATGCCTTCAATATCTCGCGCAAGAGCAAGGTTGTGATAGGTCTCACCTACTCGCCCAAGAAAACGCTGCACGGCAACGCATGGGGAACAATGGCCGATGTGTCGCAAGACACAAAACTCGATACTGTGAACTTTATGTCGATGAAAGGCAACTATGAGCTGCCTCAAACCTTTGGCGCAGGTATCAGCTACACCTATGACAATCGACTCAATTTTGAGATAGACTACACCTATCAGCAATGGTCGAAAGCCAAATACACTCCCATCGACTACTTTGAGGTGCCAAAAACCAAGTGGAACGACCGCTGGAAAGTGTCGGCAGGAATGTCATATCTTCCTAACCCTCGTGGCAACTACTTTAACCGCATGACCTACCGTGTGGGTGCGTTCTACAACAACGACTACATGAACGTGAACAGCAATAACGTGCGCGATTATGGCGTAGGACTAGGATTCTCATTCCCTGCATTGGCGGGCAACAAGACCCTTGTGAACCTTGGAGTGGAATGGCGCCACCGCTACACTGCCCCATCCGACCTCATCAAGGAAGATTACCTCAACATTACGTTGAGCGTCAACTTCAATGAGATGTGGTTCTGGAAGAACAAGATCAGGTAATAAGTGATTAGTTTTATTTAAGTGTTAAGTGGCAAGTAGGAACAAGACTGCCTAGTCATCTAGAATAACTAAAAAGAATAATTGCTCAACACAGTTGAGAACAAATAATGAAGCAGAGTAGATACTATTTTATTATTGCAATCTTAATTGTCATCTTGATAGCTTCGGGCTGCAAGGATGATGACGGCATCGCCGCCAATCAAAAAATCGACGCATCAAAACAGCCAACTATGGTCTCACACAACGTGCAGACCTTGCTCAGCGACTCAGGAATGACAAGATACCGCATCACTACTAAGACATGGCTTGCCTATGAGGAGCAGGAACATCCGCACTGGGTGTTCCCCGATGGACTTATCGCCGAAGAACTCGACAAGCATAGTTTTGAGGTGAAGATGTCGATGAAATGTGACTCTGCTCATTATGACCGCTCCACACGCATGCTAAACCTCACGGGCAACATCACCATCCACGACAAAAATGGCAGTGAGATAACTTGCGACTCAGCCTACTACGACGAGGAAAAAGCCCTTTGGAGCCTCAACAGCATGGTGACTATCACCAGCAAAGACGGAAGCAAGATAGAGACCAACCAAATGTTCTGGGACCGCAAGGCCAGCAAATACTATAGCGACTCGTTCATAAGAATGCAGGCGCAAGAGAAGATTCTTGAGGGATATGGCTATGAGTCAAACGAAAAACTCACAACCTACAAGGTCAATCGCGTGCAAGCCATAGTCCCTGTCAACGATACCAGATTCCCGACATTTAACTAAATAAACCTCAGTGGAACAGTTTACACCATATCTCATTCTCACCATTTCGGCGCTTGTGCTCGCGGGATTCTTCTCGGGCATGGAGATTGCCTTTGTGTCATCTAACAAAGTAAAGACCGAAATCGACATCAAAAAAGGAGGATTGGTGAGCCAAATCCTCAACATCTTCTATGCTCACCGTGAGACGTTTATATCCACTATGCTCGTGGGACAAAACATTGTGCATGTGGTTTATGGTATCGGCATCGCATGGCTGCTGAAAGAGCCACTCGAGGGATGGTTGGGAGCCGACAATGAAGCTTTGATTCTGCTGGTTCAAACGCTCATCTCTACGGCTATCGTTCTGATTATGGGAGAGTTTATACCAAAGATAACGTTCCGCATCAACCCCAATCGCTCCCTTAAGATATTTGCTGTGCCATTGCTTTTTCTGTATCTCATTTTATATCCAATATCACAGTTCACTTCATGGCTCTCTATGGCTTTGATGAAGATGTTTGGCCTCAAAAACGAGAAAAAGGAAATCAGGCTCATCTCGGTGGGCGAGCTCGATGACTATCTGCAAGAAAACATCGACAAAAGCGAAGATGAGAACCGTGAGGTGGAGCGCGAGGTGAAAATATTTGAGAACGCACTCGACTTCAGCGACACACGCTTGCGCGACTGCATGATTCCACGCAACGAGATAGTGGGCGTTGACATCGCCGAGACCACAAGAGAGGAACTGAGCCAGCTCTTCACTAAGTCGGGACTATCGAAACTCGTTGTATATCACGACGACATCGACAATGTGCTAGGCTTCATACAAGTGAGCGAGCTCTTCAAGCCCGACGTGAACTGGAAAGACCAAATCAAGCCCGTAATCATAGCCCCCGAGACAATGCTCGCCAAGAAAATGATGCAGAATCTCTTGAAGGAGAAGAAAAGCATGGCGATTGTGGTAGATGAGTTTGGCGGCACGGCAGGTATGGTGACACTCGAAGACCTCGTAGAGGAAATATTTGGAGACATCGAGGACGAGCACGACCGCCGCAAACTCATAGCCCGCAAGACAGGAGAGAACACCTACGAACTCTCGGGACGCATGGAGATAGAGCGCATCAATGAGATGTTTGACCTCGACCTACCCGAGAGCGACGACTACCAGACCATTGCCGGATACATTGTAAACCGCCTCGAAGTGATTCCTAATCAAGGCGAGAAACACAACATAGATCAGTTCACTGTAAACATCACCAAGAAGAGTGGAGCACGCCTTGAGCTTATCACTCTCACAGTGAACCCAAACGATAGCGACAATAACAATTAAATCTCCACAACAATAATACAAATATGAAACAAGACCGATTTTGCGTAATTATGTGTGGCGGTGTGGGAAGCCGATTCTGGCCCTATAGCCGCACTGCTATGCCCAAACAGTTTATTGATTTTCTGGGCACTGGACGTAGCCTGCTGCAGCTCACATACGACAGGCTCGAAGGCATCATACCCGTAGAGAATATCATCTTCCTGACAAACGAGCGATATGCCGACATCATTCAGGAGCAACTCCCTGATATCAAGCCTAATCAGATTTTGCTCGAACCAGTGATGCGCAACACTGCGCCATGCAACGCTTGGGCAGCCTGGCACATCAAGGCCATAAACCCAAACGCTAAGATTATGGTGGCACCTAGCGACCACTTGATTCTGAGGCAGAACGATTTCAACGACTGCGTAATTAAGGCTTTTGACTTCATCGAGAACAACGATGCTATAGTCACCTTTGGCATTAAGCCCAACCGTCCTGAAACGGGTTACGGCTACATACAGGAAGGCGAACATATAGACGAGGCATTCTCTAAGGTGAAGACATTCACCGAGAAGCCAAACAAAGAACTTGCCAATGTGTTCCTCGAGAGTGGAGAGTTTTTCTGGAACTCAGGAATGTTCTTTTGGGGCGTAGATACCATCATCAACGCGATGCGCACTCACGCACCCGAGATTGCCGAGGTTTTTGACCATGCTGGCGACATCTTCAACACCAGCAACGAGCAAGAAATCATCAACAATCTCTATGGCACTTGCCCTAATGTCTCTATTGACTATGCACTAATGGAGAAATCAAGCAACGTATTTGTCGAGAAGGTGGACTTCGGATGGAGCGATCTTGGCACTTGGGGTTCTATCTACGACAACGCGCCTAAGAACAGAGATGCCAACGTTACCCCCAACAGCAAGGTCCTCGCCTTCGACAGTCACAACAACGTAATCGCTGCTCAGGGCGATAAACTCGTAGTAGTGTCTGGCATCAACGGATATGTCATAGCCGACACACCCGATGCACTGCTCATAGTGCCCATCAACGATGAGCAGAAAATTAAAACCTACGTCAACGAGGCTAAAACACACTTCGGTGACAAGTTTATGTAAAGAAAACACATTAGTTACAAAACAAAAAAAGAGACAGTGGAGATTAATCTCCACTGTCTCTTTTTTCTTTATCGCTTTTATTGCATTATTCTTGACTCTACAGAGCGAGACGCAGGCCACGGGTGTTGCCGCGAGCGTCAGGGTTCTGCGGCTGGCGATAATACACTATCAGGCTATATGCGTATT
>JAEEGL010640363.1_pt1 | contig 42311 bp, 35 predicted proteins | sample 9134231 | NCBI WGS metagenome assembly JAEEGL01 (sample SAMN16246548, study PRJNA631951) | gut metagenome | biome: gut microbiome; feature: rumen; material: fiber-attached | host: Bos | place: Iran: Karaj | collected 2018-10 | reverse complement strand
CTGTCCCTGTGGCATCTTTCGCTTTTTACTTTGCCAAATCTTTTATGGATTTTGTTGTTGCTGTTGCAGCTGCTGGAAAACAAGACTCTGTAAGAACTGCAGCATCTGGCGCACGACGATGACACCCTGCTGCATAGGTTCTGCTGCATGGTCAACGATGTTGATAGCATACTGCATTGACTCTTCGTCTATCAGCTCGTTCAGAGGCACATAGTCAGTATTGTCAGCAAATTTGAATCCGTATGATGCCCACCAGTCAATACCCACCTTAGCAGTGACGAGCTTCATCGGGATAGTCTGGTTAATGCCCTTGCACGTCATTTCAGCCTTTACCAATTCGTTAAACTGCTGGGTATATTTCTCTATGGTAGCCTGGTCAGCATAGTTACGACGTGCAGCTCTGTATTCAGTTTCCTGTTGCAAAAGCTTCTGCATATCGCTGATACTCATGGTTGTGGTAAGGTCGTCGAGCAGGGTCAGCTTTGCCTCGTCAATATTGTTACCGTCGATGGCAACAGCGAGCAAGTCAAGGATGCCACTGCTGTAATCCAATGTTGGGAAATCCTTATTCCCAGTGACGTTCGAGGCTGTGAGTGACATATCTATCATCTGCCTGCCGTTAAGTACAAAGTTGAAACTGTTGTATGCCTTATGTGTGGCAGGATCCTGTTTGATGGTAAACGTTACCACCTGTCCAGCATGACCGGTAACAGTCTGTCCATCTATCGTCCATTCGTCTTCGACAATGTCATAGTATGAACGTTCTTGGCTCTTATTCATTCTGTTGTTGAATGTACCTGTCAGCCAGGGGCGCATTTTGCCGTCAGAGTCATTGCTTAGTACAAACTTGAACTGCTGAGGCACGAGTATAATCACAGCCCGACCATTTTTGCTTAATGTACGGCTCAACAGCGGCATGGTTGCGCCAGAAGCCTGAAACAACAAGTCAAAATTCACGTTTTTTTCAGCATCATACATCTTGATTCTTAAATCTTCGCTGGGTTCCACATTGAAAGTGGTACCATTATCGACAGTAAGCTGATAGTTGAAATTCGTCAGGTCAATAGTTGCCTGATTCTGGTATCCCATAGCCTCCAAATCAGAACCCGCCTCGACGGGCTTGATGCTCTCGGATATCTTCTGGTAGAAGAGTTTGGACAACTCTTTGTTGTAATTCTCGTTTAACAGTACCGTTTTATTAAAATACTGTAGGAACGCATTCATATTAGGCCACGATTTGAAGTGCAGGTTCTCTGCCAAGTCCTTCAGCGTGGCGCGGGTGTGCTCTATGAACACTGCGCGATTCTTGTCAGCCTGTTCCTGAGCAGAATTGTTGTCATCCGAAGAACATGAAGTGAATACGCTCATGCTGCAAATAAGGGTGGCGGCAAACGCCCGTGTAAAAATCTTTTTCATTGTGTTGTTTGTTTTTGAAAAGTAAATTTTTAAATAAAATATAGCATCTTCAAAAAGATTCTGAGTGCAAAAATATATATTTTTTGGGGAAAACGCCAAAAAATTAACACAAAAATTCACCTAAATTGTTGCAACAGACTCATGTACGAATCACCATCAGCGTAGGCAAGGCCGAACTGCAGGGTCTTTGGCGTCTCAAAGAATGCCGCCATCGTCACTTCGTCGTAATAACCCACTATCTTTCCGTTGTTAATGAACTGATACTGATAGTTCCTGTACAAATCATCCATGTGGGCCTTCACCTGAGCCGCGTCCGATTCTGCAGTAAACTTCTCCCTCAGCTCATACGTGCGGCTCGTCAATATCAGCAGGGCAAACTTATCCCCTTTGAAGCCAAACCTCACATTGGCCCATTCATAGTCATCCAACTCCATGTCGTGAGCCATAATCCTGCTTGCTCCAGGGGTAAACTCCTTCCCCATTTCTCGCAGCGTCTCCTCCACCTGCTGCCGTGTCGAAACACCTTGAATCAGGGGACGGTTCTCTGATCCACTTTGAAGCACTATAGCCAAACTCTATCCAAGTATCACTCTGCTTGCAGGATTACCCTAAAGGCTTGCAAGAGTATGGGTGAAGCGAAGGTGGAATGAAAGAAAAAAGACATGATGCGAATGAGGGCTTTTCACCTCCGTTTGACCGAAAATGTGAAATACGTATCGGGGAATGGCTCGTTCTTCAGGGTGAAGTGCCACCACTCTGTATCCATAGGCACAAACCCGTGAGCGAGCATCGCTTTGCGCAATATCATGCGGTGAGCAAACTGCTCGGCGGTGATGCTGCGCTTGGGCTCTGACGGAGACTTGGAATTGTCACCAGTGTATTCACCCGTCTCGGGATTGCCACAGAAGTCGGGATGGCTCTCCGGACCGAACCAGTCAAATGTACCGCCCATATCCAGCTCCTTCTCCGTCTGCATATCAAACAGCGTCAGGTCAACCGTTGAGCCACGCGTATGACCGCTCTTGGCTGCTATATAGACCTGATCAAAAAGCACACTCTTATCCAAATCAGGATAGAAATACTGCTTCATCCTCGTATCCTGCAGGTCCTCAGCCCAACGCACAAAGTGGTCAACAGCCTTTTGGGGACGGTACGCATCATAGATTTTCAGACGATAGCCCTGACTCTTCACATCGTCGCTGACTTCTTTCAGCGCCTTTGCAGCCTCCTTAGTCAGCATCGCTATAGGCTCCTCATAGCCATCGATACGTTCCCCGACAAAGTTGTACGTGCTGTAATAGCGTATCTCCAGGATAGCATCAGGCACGGCATCTGACAGCACCACAAACTGGCTGTAGTCTTCAGTTGGACTAACAGCAGAACTCTCGCTCTGCGAACACTCACCAAACGAACACTCGCCATCAAAATGACGGTACGTTACAGCAACCACACCGCAAACCACGACAGCGGCAATTACATATAGCAGTTTCTTATTCATACCTTTTTCTATCACTTTTTATTAACCAAAGACAATTTATTAACCAAAGACAATCGCTTGCAAAGGTACAAAAAAATTTCAACACCAAGCATTATTGGCGATTTATTTCAAAAAAAAGGTGCGCACTTCAACAAAAAGCACGCACCGTAAGCAATAGCACTAATTAACTCAATGTTCGCAAGTAGAAAAACGCCTTGAGACTTGTATTAATTCATATACAATCATTAGAATCTTCCACCTCTCTGGCCGCCACCGAAGCCGCCTCCACCGCCGAAGCCGCCACCACCGTAGCCTTGGCCGCCACCTCTGTTGCCGCCACGCTCACCGGGATTGCCTTCTGGCCTGCCCTCGCCACGTCCGCCGCCACGAGCCATCTTGCCGCCAAAGGAGTTGAAGCGGTAGATTACGTGAAGCATAGCGTAATGGTTGATGTTATTGTACCAAGAGTCACGGCGTGATGTAGCGTCAATGACACGGGAGAAGGAGCTGCGCTCGTTGAGTATATCATAGAACTGAAGCGAGATGGTCAGAGGCTTGCCGGGCAGCAGGCTCTGTGATATCTGGGCATTCCAGATAAACTCGTTCGTGTTGGCTGAAGCGTCGCTATATCCACGTCTGGATGACACATGGGCACCCGTAGAGAGCGATGTACCCCAAGGGGCGTTGACCGTAACGTCGGCACCATACTGGAAATGCCAGGTTGAGAGATTGGCATCGGGTTGCAGCTTGTTGCGAGAGATGTTATATTCCACCTGTCCGTTCAGCTCTACCTCAAGCCATGATGTGCGATATGACAAGCCCAATCGTTCGCCCAGTGCCGTTGTGCGAGTGTAGTTCTTCTCGGCCGTATCGTCACGATCCAGATTGACGTATGAAGGACGGTTGTCGTATCTCACGTTAGAGAAACTGTTGAGATTCCAACGTCCGAGTGTGTCAAGGGCCGTGTTATACATGAACGCGCTGTTCACATTCCATGCTCCATTGATATTCTGAGGCTGAGTGGTGCGACCACCGGTACTCTCGTTGTAGGTCACCATGTTAGCAACGCTGTTTGACGTGTTGCTGTAGTTGATGAATGCCATAATAGACGTGAAATGCCTCTGAAGATAGTTGTTGTATCTCAAGGAGAAATTCTGAGTGAACGACGGCTTCAGATACGGGTTACCCTTAGTAATGTGCAGCGGGTCTGTATCGTCCGTGATAGGCAGCAGGTCTGTCATCGAAGGCTGAGAAGTGTTGCCGCGATAGTTCAGCCTCAGGACCTTCTGTTTGTTGAAACGATAGCGGAAATCCAGAGTAGGTGTAACATTCGTCACAGAGCGCTTGGCAACGGTATCGATGTTAAGATACTGATAAGTCAGGCGTTGGCTCTGCGGCTGAACCATGAAGCCCAGGTTGAGGTTGTACTTGTTGGTCGTTCTGCGCCAAGTCAGCTCCACCTCGTGAGTGTAGTTGTCATACTCCGAATAGCGGCTTTGGTCTCTGCTATAGAATATGGAGTTGTCATTCAGCGGATTGTAGGGATAGAGGTAGTCCTGGAAAGAGCGATACTCAGGGATGCCGTAGAAGCGTGACATGAAGTCTAGGGGATCAAATATCATCTTGCCGCTATCGTCATAGAGTCGCTTACTGAAATCGAAGGTTGAGCGGTCACTGGTATTGTTGCTGTAGCGATACATGTATCTCAGTACGAGGAAAGAGAACTTGGACAGACGCTCCGTATATGAGAGTGAGGTCTGGAAATTCCAGCTCTTTGAAGGTGTCACATTGTATCGGTTGCGGAAATAGAGACTGTCCTCCGTAGAAGGGCGATAGAGAATGACCTGCTGTGTGGAGAGGTTCTCGCTGTTGTTGTTTGAAGTGGAGTAACGCCCCTGAAATGTCAGGCTGTTGCCGCGCTGTGACAGACGGCGGTTTACGGTAGCATTCACGTTGAACTGTGTGTGTGAAGAGTAGGACAATGACAGGTTGGAACGACGGTTGATAAGCAGCGAGTCAAGTCCGCCGCTGGCTTCGTAGATCAGCTGATTGAACTGCTCCATCTGCTCCTGGTTGATAGGGTCTATGTCTGTGCCCAGGTCATAAGGGTCGCTGTTGAACGTAGCATTCACGCTCTCTCCTCTGGAGTCATTAGACGATGTGGTGAATGACGGACGTATCTGTATGGTTGTCATAGTGTCCGGCTTCCATTCCAGGCGGCCACTCATGTTCCACGAGTTGCTGCGGGAATAGGTTTGAGACAGGCTATTGGAGAATGAGCCTACCGTAGAAATGAAATTCTCTGTTGCCGTGCGTGTGTTCACGTCATTGTTACCATGATTCCACCTCACGGAGAAGTCGGCTCTCAGCTTGTCCTTTATCTCATAGTTATAGTTCAGGCCAAACATCTTGTTTGTCTGAAGGCCGTTGCCTCCACCGCCGCCTCCACGACCGCCTGAGCTGAAGCCGCGATCACCAGTATTGTTCAGATTGCCAAACACCATGATGCGGCTGTTATCCTTCATATATCCCGCCATAACGCGCTCTGCATAACGGCTCTTAGTACCTACGGCCAAGTCGATGTTTGAGAGAAAACCTTTGTTCATGCCCTTCTTTATATTAAAGTCCAGCACGGTCTGCTCCTCACCGTCATCCACGCCCGTCATCTTTGCAAGGTCACTCTTCTCGTCGTATGCCTTTACCCTGTCTATTATAGCAGTAGGGAGGTTCTTGAGCGCCGTCTGTGTATCACCGGTCATAAACTCCTTGCCATCTACCATAATCTTCTTCACCTCCTTACCGTTGATGGTAATCTTGCCGCTGTCATCTATCTGTGCTCCAGGCAGTCGTTTCACCAACTCCTCAATCACAGAGCCCTCAGGAGTGTGATAAGCGGCAGCATTATATATAAAGGTATCCTCAGACACCACCACCTTTGCGGCAACACCATTGGCGATAACCTCCTTAAGCAATATCGCATCAGTCTCCATATTCAGCTTGCCGAACGAGAAATTCTTTCCCTCGCTCACGGTGAGGTTGCGTATAATGGGCTTATAACCGATATTTGTAATTTTGATGATATAACGTCCCGGCTTCTCTACGTTCATGGAGAACTCACCGTCAACATTGCTCACCGTACCGCTGACGTATGACGAGTCGCTTGCATTGAGCAGCTGTACCGTAGCCTGTATGACTGCCTCCTTCGTCTCCTTGTCTGACAGCGTGCCCGTGATACGTTGTGTGCCCGCAGCGCCCTCAGGCTGTGAGGCTGTATTGCCCTGGGTCTGTGTGGCTGTGGCTGCAGAGCCCTCTGCCTTCACGGGGGCAGGACTCACGCTCTTATCCTCATCCTGGGCAGAGGCAGATGTCGTAAAAGTATCGGAGTTGTTAGCTGCTACTGCAACAATCGTAGCAGCTATAAAAGTAATAAGAATAGAGAAAAAGCGTTGTGACATACGGTATATGCGTTGTTAAATCTGTAATTCGTTTGTGAAAGAAATCCTGTTCTTTTCGCAAGTATGACGCAATGCATTTACTCGGGTTTAATTATGTAAGTCTTAATTTTTCTCAAGTACCGCTTTGTGGAAAAACTCTCTGAAAAGGAAAAAGAACAACATACAAAAGAACTCTGCTGCCCTTCTTCGCTCATTTTTTCTTTTTACAGGTGCTCAGTCGAGCAAAACTCGGAGTCCAGGGCGCACAGACAAGAGCTGGAAAAATTTTATTCAATTTTCGGAAGTGCGCCCTGCGCTCTGCGACGTAGGAGACGCTTGCGGAGCAAAATGGAGCAAGAACGCCCTGGGTTTGGAAGTGGTGTGAAACTTAGGAGGCGACGTGTCTCACGTCGCCTCCTATAATACTTATTCAAGAGATTTCGGAAGTAGGGTTATTTATTTCAAGTTTCGTTAGTAGGAAACGCCCTGCGCTCGGCCCTAAGGGACGCTTGCGTAGAGCATCGGAGCAAGAAAGGGCGAACTTCCGAAACTTGCATTATGAACTAAACCTGTCTCCCCAGAGGCGGAGCATCTGTTGGTAGAGTTTTTCTTCTGCGGGGGTGTGTTGTGGATGCCATAGTCTTTGGCCTGTGAGTGCATCGGGCATATACTGCTGCTGGCAAAAGTTCCCGTCGTAATCGTGAGGGTATTTGTATCCGTCGCTATATCCTAACTGCTTCATCAGCTCCGTAGGCGCGTTCCTCAGGTGCAGGGGCACGGGTTGGTTTCCGGTAGCCTTCACCGTCTCTAATGCAGCACCGATGCCCATGTAGGCAGAGTTGCTCTTGGGCGATGCTGCCAGATAGACACAGGCCTCAGCTAATGCGATGCGTGCCTCGGGCCAACCTATCTTCATCACGGTATCAAAGGCGGCGTTGGCCAGCAATAAGGCATTTGGGTTAGCCAGACCGATGTCCTCTGAAGCACTGATGACAAGTCGGCGAGCGATGAATTCAGGGTCTTCCCCTCCTTCTATCATGCGAGCCATCCAGTAAAGAGCCGCATCGGGGTCGCTGCCGCGAATACTCTTGATAAAGGCCGAGATGATGTCATAGTGCATCTCACCTTGCTTGTCGTATGCCAACGGGTTCTGCTGTATGCGCTCTGCCACGAGGGTGTCAGTTATCTCTATGGGGTCAGAGGAGGATGACTCCACCACGAGTTGCAGGATATTGAGCAGTTTTCGGGCATCACCGCCAGAGTATCTCAAAAGGGCATCTGTCTCTTTCAGCCTGATATCATGTGCTTTCAGTTCTGCATCGGTAGCGATGGCTCGCTTGAGCAGCTGTTCAAGGTCATCCTTCTCAAGGCTTTTCAGCGTAAACAGCTGACAACGCGAGAGCAACGGACGAATGACCTCAAAGGAGGGGTTTTCGGTGGTTGCACCGATGAGCGTCACAATGCCTCGCTCTACAGCCCCGAGGAGGGAGTCCTGCTGTGATTTTGAGAAACGGTGTATCTCGTCTATAAACAAGATTGGTGACACTTGATTTCTTGTCTGCGTCTCTGCATTACCGCCATTAGCAGCAGAGAAAAGGTTACCGCTGTGCATGGTCGTATATTGCCGCGCTTTCTCGATGACATCTCTCACATCCTTCACTCCGCTGGTGACGGCAGAAAGAGTGTAGAACGGAGTCTCAAGTCGGTGCGCAATGATTTGTGCCAGAGTAGTCTTGCCCACTCCGGGAGGTCCCCACAAGATAAAAGAGGTGATGTTGCCCGAGTCTATCATCTTGCGCAGCACAGCCCCCTCGCCAACGAGGTGGCGCTGACCGATGTAATCATCCAGCGTCGTGGGGCGTAATCGCTCTGCTAATGGCTTGTTCATTTCTTTCTGCGTTTCGGAGGGTTAGAATGTTTATTTGAGTGCTTTGACTTGGGAGCGTCGTATGGGTTTGAATGCTTTGACTTGGGGGCGTCGTATGGGGCTGAATGCTTTTGTTTGTGGGTATTGTATGGGTTGCCCGGTCTTGGCGGAGTGGACGCGGGAGTGTCCTTGTACCAAAAGAAATGTCGGTTTTGTGCTAACTTCTCTTCGGGTGTCTTTGCCGTGAATACCGGCTCCATCGTGTAAGGGTCCAGGCCGGTGTAGAACATCTCCGTCGCCGTTGTCATAGGTGTGGGAGTAAAGTCCTGTACCTGTTCCAGCTTATATCCCATCCTCTTCGTTATGTCTGCCAGGTTTATCATGTCTGCCTCAGTACATCCCGGATGCGAAGAAATGAAGTAAGGTATCAATTGCTGCCTCAGCCCGCACTCGATGTTGACGCGGTCAAAGATTTTCTTGAAATCAAAGAACAGTTGGAATGACGGCTTACGCATATAGTTCAGAACTTTGTCTGAAGTATGCTCGGGAGCAACTTTCAGTCTGCCTGACACGTGGCGGGAAATCAGTTCCCGGGCATAGTTGTATGCTGCTGTCTGTTCCTCCGGGGTGCCTTTTCTCATAGAGTGAAGCAAGAGGTCGTATCGGACACCGGAGCCGATGAAACTCTTCTTTATCTCAGGAAGGGCATCAACGGCGTGATAGATTTCCAAGAGAGGTGCGTGGTCGGTATTGAGGTTTGCACATATCTTTGGGTGCAGGCATGATGGCCTCTTGCACACGCTGCAGGCCTTGGGGTTCTTGCCATGCATGCCATACATATTGGCTGATGGTCCGCCAAGGTCAGACAGATAACCTTTGAAGTCATCGAGCTTTACAATCTCGCGTACTTCTCGCAAGATACTTTCCTTAGACCTGCAGGAGATGAACTTACCCTGATGGGCTGAGATGGTACAGAAGGCGCACCCCCCGAAACAGCCTCGGTGAATATTGACCGAGAACTTTATCATGTCATAAGCCGGTATGCGCTTGCCTTTATACTTAGGGTGAGGCACGCGCTGATAGGGCAGGTCAAAGGAAGCGTCTATCTCAGCAGTGGTGGGTGGAGGATATGGCGGATTGACCACGATGCACCTGTTGCCAACATTTTGCAACAGGCGTGAGGCGTGGAGTTTGTTTGACTCTTCCTCGATGTGGCGGAAATTCTCAGCCTGTGAGCGCTTGCTCTGCAGGCATTCCTCATGCGAGTGCAGCAAGATGTCATCTGAGGTGGGGCTTAGCGATGCCTTGTCGGCAAGATATACTATCTGAGGAATGTCGTACAAATCACTCAGCGCTTTACCCTCTGCCAGTCTTTTTGCTATCTCTGTCGTGACCTTCTCGCCCATGCCGTAGGTTATCATGTCGGCTCCTGAGGAAACGAGGATGGAGGGCATGAGTTTGTCTTGCCAATAGTCGTAATGGGTAAGCCTTCTCAGCGATGCCTCGATGCCTCCAAGGATGACGGGGACGTCGGGGAACAGCTGCTTTAGGATTTGTGTGTAAACAATCGTGGGATATTCCGGCCTGCAATCGTGGCGCCCATCGGGGGAATAGGCATCTTCGGAACGCAGTCGCTTGCGAGCCGTATATTTGTTGACCATCGAATCCATGCACCCGGGTGAAATGCCGAAGAAGAGCCGGGGACGCCCAAGCTTTTTGAAGTCTCTGTAGTCACCGTGCCAGTCAGGTTGCGGGACTATGGCTACTCGAAAGCCCGCAGCCTCCAGGGTACGGCCAATGACAGCTGCGCCGAACGATGGATGATCCACATAGGCATCGCCGGAAAAGAGAATGACATCAAGCTCATCCCAGCCGCGGAGCTCGCACTCTTTTTTTGTTGTTGGAAGAAAGTCGGTGAGCAATAGTTACAATATTAACGGGTGTGAATATAAGACAATTCTTGTTCACTCTATCTTATCAGGAATGACATAATGCCTTGCATGATTATCTCCCGCTGTGAGGGACTGTTGATACATTCAAGCGGGAATCCCATAGAGAAGGTTCTGAACTCGCTGTCCCACGCTACGGCAGCAGGCTTTTTGTCTGCATATTGCATAGCGACGAAGGCACTTCCTACGGGCTTGAGAACATCACTCTGCACTGTGGCATAGTGCTCATCGTTCAGCGTATTGGTGATACTGACGGTCTGCTGCAGCCCCGTAACAGAATAGTTGTTCTGGCGTATTGTGCCGCCCCATTGCAAGTGGAGCAGATTCTCAAGGAAGGATGCCTCCTGCGGTTCCCGCATGTCCTGTGCTATGTATGAACCGCTGACAAGCAATGCCCCCCTGCCTCCGCGCTGATAGTCAAGCAAACGCTTTTGCATAGAGGTGGAGAACGTCTTGTATGGCTTCAGGGAGTGACGGTCGTCACGCTCATTTCCCAACAGCAGGTCAATAGCATCATAGTCAGTAAGGTTATATCCGCCCCATTCCACTATGGATTTAGTAGTGCTGACCACATTGTATCTGCCTGCTGACAGAAGTGCCCGGGCATGTTCTGTGACGTAATCAAAGGTGTTGCCCGAGACAAAATGTCCTGCCATCGTTCCGTCCCGTCCTGCCCATCCGGCAGTAAGGCCGTATGACAGTCCTGGGTCTTCATTAAGATCAAATGTTGCCCCGATAGAGTCTGTTCTCACTATCGCAGGAGATGAGAGACGCTGGAAACCGTTGATGATAAGAACGGTCGGCGCATCCTCATTGTGCCATATCACGCAAAGCTCCTCTGTAGGGAAGCTTTCACCTCCGGCATTTACTGCCGTTATGCGAAAGCGGTACAGCAGGTCAGGCACTAACCTTACGGAGTGGAAGGTGTGGTTGGTATTTGTTCCATTGTCATATCCCAATGCTCCCATCGAAGTGTATATATTATAAGAGGTGGGAGTGGCAGTGGGCTCCAGTTCGTCTTTCTGCGTCATCCAACCCAGGTCGGCACGTCCGTCCTTTGTCAGCATTATATGGAAACCCTGCGGAGCCAGAGGCTGTACGATAGCCTTTTCTCCGTGGGCATCAGCCTCATAGCGCAGTATTGTTTTATAAATAGATCGCGCGAGGTTAAACTGGAAATTTGGATCTTGTCCCATGCGCATATCCGGGAAGCTCTGATGTGACATCGTCTCAAATATAGCTGACGGAACAGCAGGCAGTCGTGTCTCAGAGTAATTCCTGTCCCACAGATACCTCCAGTTCCATTCTCCGTACAGACGTGTGATGTCTCTTTTTGAATCTTCCAGAAGTGCTTTTGCCAAAGCGGTAGAGTGCTGACGTGACGGCCCCGCAGCCAGTTTCCCGTTGTTGAAGTCTGTGGTGCTTATGGCCAGCGAGCCGTGAATGCTCTTCCTGTCGGGATTGAAACCGGCGTCAGAGTGTATGGCCAGCGAGAGGTCAAAGGGCACTCGTTTCCCGTCGGCTTTTTCTTCCTCTGTTGTTGCGGGATTGTAGGGAGAGCCCTTGCAGAGCCAGTTGGTCATGAGTGAACGCACATTGATGTCGTCCTTGTAATCATCCTCGCCTCCATATCCACCGTATATCTTGTATGGCGCACCTGCCCATTGTGCATAGTAACGTGCACCCTCAAGACACCGGGGCATACCGCTGGTGGTACCGCCGCGGCTGATGTTGCCCATGCCTCCGCCGAAACGCACGGCATCGGTGGTTATGATGCCCTTATTGCCCGACTTGGCTGATACGATGACTCTGTTCTGCTCAGAGTTGCCCGCGTCAAAATTGAATGTGCCCAAATAAACCCAGGTGCCGCCACCCATTTGCTGATTTACGAGAATATTGGTGCGCACGCCCTGATGCACAACGCTGTAAACCACACCGTCAGAGCTGCCGGGCAGAGTGGCATAGCTGACATAAACGGCATATCTGCCTGACTTCCTTAGCGTCGGCTGATATACTGCCTGGGCAGCGTTGTTACCGCGTTTCGCATTGGCCTGTCTTACTGTTCCGGCCTCAAAAGGGTTATAGTTGTCATATATTACCCCTTGCGGCATTGCGAATCCTTTGATGCCGGCATTGGACCACGACCCGCTCGTTTCCCTGTACCCCCTGTCGCCATTATCCACTATCACCTCTTCGGTCTGCCAGTCACGCTCACGCGGAGTGAATACTACGGCACCTGAGTTTTCAAGCATAGGGATGAGGAACGGCACCACGATGGTCTGAGTAAACAGGTCTTCCGTGGTAGAATAGAGCAATGGACGTTGCCATTTCCAGAACCCCTTTGCTCCGTCATAGTATCTGCCGTGACTCTGCCAAAGGGAGATGTGTTTTCCCTGAAGGGCACTGGAAGGCTGTACGGGGCGTGAGATGTTTGACGTCCAGGGCTGCCCGTCATAGGCAATGTTTCCCCACCACCCGCCGTGATGTTTCTCTTTCTTCTTTGCTATGATTATTTCTTCACGCTCCTGCTTCTCTTGTGCCTCCACGGTCTCCAGCAGGCTCTCTATGGGCAGGCCGTTGACATAGATGCGGACTTCGTACTTGCGATAATCCTTGGGTAATGCCTTATGCACGCCCTTGGTCGTCTGTTTGTATATTTTGCGGATAGTTTTCTTGTTGAACTTTTCATGAGTCACCGCTTCGTCCATGATTACGGTGACAGTACGTGAGTTGTCATCTATCTTCATATCTCTGACGTAGTCATCGTAACGACCGGCAGAGACATACGCAACATTGCACCACATAAGTAGTGCAATGACAATACGGTGAATATGTATAAAAGTTTTCACTTTGGAATCTCGAAATTTTTTGGGTGTTTGCCTTTGTAATCTTTGAAATACTGCTGTATCTCGGGCAGATGCTTGTCAATATCGCCCGATGGTTCTATGACTTTTGTGCATTCTATCAGTTTCCGCTCATAGTCCAACCCATAGAGCAGGATGGGAATGCCGGCCTTCTGTGCAATGAAGTAGAATCCCTTCTTCCACTGCGAATTGGCCTTGCGGGTACCTTCCGGAGTTACACAAAGGCGGAAGAATCGGTTCGATGCGGCGTTCTCGGCCAGAGTGTCAGTCAGGTTGGTGTTCTTGTCACGATACACGGGAATACCTCCTGTCTTATGGAAAAAGTATTTGAGCGGCCAGAAGAACCACTCCTTTTTCATAAGATAGTTTATGCGTACCCCTTCCGCGCGTGAATAGAGCAGACCCATGATAAAATCCCAGTTGCTGGTGTGCGGAGCCAGGCAGATGATACACTTGTCAGGTATCGATACGGTGATATGTTTCTTATAACCCATAACACCGTATAAGAGCCAGTTGCAAATCTGTTTTAACATCTGAGAAGCAAATTTTTCGGTACCCCGCCTTTAATGTAAGTTCTTGATGGCATCAACAATTTCGTTGACGTCATCGTTGAAACTGGAGATCAGTATTTGATAGTACTTCTTCGCCTTTATCCCGGGTTCAGGATGAGAGATACGCATGATATAGTCGGAGTGGGTGTGGATGATACTCTTCAGCAGAGTGTCAACATTCTGCTTGTCGCAGTTGTTACTGTATGCGCTGGCAGCGATACACTCTGCAAATAATTCGCTGCAGATATAATTGAGTCCACGCTTTAAGCTACGTTTGTTTGCCATAGGTTATGATTTGTTTTATTGTTAAGGCGGTGGTATTATTTCCCGCCTTTTAAGTGAAATGCAAGGTCAAAGGTATATAAAAAAATAGGAACATGCAAAGGATTTAGCATTTTTTTTGTTTTTCTTTGGTTGTTATTCAAAAATTATGTAATTTTGCATCGCAGAAAAAAACAGTTTCAACAAAGAAATAAATGGCAAAAGAACTAAAAGAACTGACAAAACGTGCTGACAATTACAGTCAGTGGTATAATGACCTCGTAGTAAAGGCAGACCTGGCAGAACAGTCTGCTGTGCGCGGATGTATGGTGATTAAGCCGTATGGCTATGCTATATGGGAAAAGATGCAGCATGAGCTCGACCGTATGTTTAAGGAAACGGGCGCGCAGAATGCTTATTTCCCACTTCTGATTCCCAAGAGCTTCCTGTCCCGTGAGGCAGAGCATGTGGAGGGCTTCGCAAAGGAGTGTGCCGTTGTTACACACTACCGCTTGAAGACCAATGACACCCACGACGGCGTTGTTGTAGATCCATCGGCAAAGCTGGAAGAGGAGCTGATTATTCGTCCTACATCTGAGACAATCATCTGGAATACCTACAAGAACTGGATACACTCATGGCGCGACCTGCCTTTGATGTGCAATCAGTGGTGCAACGTGATGCGCTGGGAAATGCGTACACGTCCGTTCCTTCGCACTTCGGAATTCCTCTGGCAGGAGGGTCACACCGCTCATGCTACCCGTGAGGAGGCAGAGGCAGAGGCACAGAAGATGCTGAAGGTTTATGCCACATTCGCAGAGGAATGGATGGCTGTCCCTGTGATGCAGGGCGTGAAGAGCGAAACAGAGCGTTTCGCCGGAGCATTGGACACTTACACCATCGAGGCCATGATGCAGGACGGCAAGTCGCTGCAGGCAGGCACATCGCATTTCCTCGGACAGAACTTTGCCAAGGCTTTTGATGTGACCTATCTCACCAAAGAGAACAAGCAGGAGTATGTATGGGCTACATCATGGGGCGTTTCGACCCGTCTGATAGGTGCGCTCATCATGACCCATTCCGATGACAACGGCCTCGTGCTGCCACCACGCCTGGCTCCGCTCCAGGTTGTCATCATCCCTATAGGAAAAGGCGACCAGCAGTCACAGATAGCAGAGAAGTTCCAGCCTGTCATCGAGGGACTCAGACAGAAGGGCATCAGCGTGAAATATGACGATGCCGACAACAAGCGCCCTGGCTTTAAGTTTGCTGACTATGAGCTGAAGGGTGTGCCTGTGCGTATCGTCATGGGCGGACGTGACCTGGAGGCCGGCACAGTGGAAATCATGCGTCGTGATACGCTCGAGAAAGAGACAGTAAGCTTTGACGGACTGGTAGAGCGTGTGGAGAACCTCTTGGAGGATATACAGAGCAATATCTTCAAGAAAGCCAAGGACTTCCGCGATGCTCATATCTACGAGTGCGAGTCATACGACGAGTTCAAGGAGCGCGTGAAGGACGGAGGCTTCTTCCTCTGCCATTGGGACGGCACAGCCGAGACCGAGGCAAAGATCAAGGAGGAGACACAGGCCACCATTCGCTGCGTGCCGTTTGCCTTCGAGCAGACTCCAGGTACTGATATGGTTACAGGAAAACCGTCAAAGCATCGTGTGCTCATTGCAAGAAGCTATTAACCAAACCTTTTAATTTATCCTTTATGCTATGGAAGAGGTACAACAAAAACGACATTCAAAGGAGCATCACCACCACCATCACCACCATTCGTCTGTTGCGGCAGATGAAAAGGTGACGTGGAAAGATATTTTCTCCAAGCCTAAGTACTCAGACGATACTTCCCAGATGCGTTTCTACATGGAGAAGAGACGCAAGCTGAGAGGCTTCAGGCAGCGCCTCATCTTTTCATGCGTGGCGATTGCTGCCATCGTGGTCTTAGCATGCGTATTCTTTGCCTATTTCATAGACAGGTAAATACTGGAACTTCACAAACTCAACAATAAAGGACTAACAAACAGTAAGTCCCGCAGAACAACAAAAAAGGAATAAATTATGAAAAAGTATTTTGCTGAAGCTATCGGCACCTTCGTGCTGACATTTCTTGGTTGCGGCGCTGCCGTATCTCTTGGCTGCGCTGAGTCTAACACCGCAGCAGTTGTAGGAACAGCAATCGCTTTTGGTCTTGCTGTCGTAGCAATGGCCTACACCATCGGTGGCGTCTCTGGCTGTCACATCAATCCAGCCATCACGCTGGGCTGCCTGCTCGACAAGCGCATGACAGTTAAGGATGCTTGCGGCTATTGGTGTGGCCAGATTGTTGGCGGCATCATCGCAGGTGCACTCCTCGTTGCCATCTACGGTTGCGAGTCAGGCCTCGGAGCCAATGGTCTTGGCGGCGTTGACGGCAATGCCACCTGTGGTCTCATCGTAGAGGCAGTCCTGACCGCTCTCTTCGTACTCGTAGTGCTCGGTACCACCGACGCCAAGGTAGGTGCAGGCAACTTTGCCGGCCTTGCCATCGGTCTGTCCCTCATCCTTATCCACCTCGTAGGAATCCACTTCACCGGAACATCTGTCAATCCAGCACGCTCCATCGGTCCTGCCCTCTTCTCTGCCAACGCCGATGCACTCAGCAGCCTCTGGGTATTCATCGTAGGTCCGCTCATCGGCTCAGTCATCGCTGTCATCCTTTGGAAGATAGCAGGCCCATGCGGATGCGACAACTGCGAAAAGTAATAATAACGGATTGACATACATTAAGAAATTTATCGCTTTCGCTTTGTAGCCTTATAATAAAGGCGGTGTAAAGTTTGCTAATTAAAAGAATATTAGTACCTTTGCACCGCTTTTTGCGTTATTTTATGCCGCAATGAGCTACACATTATTAATTATTTACTATTATTCATTCACAAAACAATGATGAATCATTACGAAACCGTTTTCATTTTGACTCCCGTTTTGTCTGATGATCAGGCAAAGGAAACGGTCGCTAAGTTCACAAAGGTACTGAAAGACAACGGTGCCGAGATCTTGAACGAGGAGGCTTGGGGACTCAAGAAGATGGCTTATGCTATTGACAAGAAGTCCACAGGTTTTTACAACCTCGTTGAGTTCAAGGCTGAGCCAACAGTTATTGACAAGCTCGAGACTGCTTATCGTCGCGAGGAGAAAGTAATCCGTTTTATGACCGTCAAGCTCGACAAGTATGCATCTGCCTACGCAGAGAAGCGTCGCAACAAGCTTGCTAAAAAAGAAGAGGAGGCTTAAGACATGGCAGAGAATACAGAAATCCGTTTCCTGAACGCACCGAGCATCGACACTCGCAAGAAGAAGTATTGCCGTTTCAAGAAGAGTGGCATCAAGTACATTGACTATAAGGATCCAGAGTTCCTGAAGAAGTTCCTCAACGAGCAGGGTAAGATTCTCCCACGCCGTATCACCGGAACATCTCTGAAGTATCAGCGCCGCGTCGCACAGGCTGTAAAGCGTGCACGCCAGATTGCGCTCCTTCCTTATGTAACCGACATGATGAAGTAATTTAAAGAAAGGAGGATTACACAATGGAAATCATACTGAAAGAAGATATCATTGGTCTTGGATTCAAGAACGATATAGTAAACGTAAAGTCTGGCTACGGTCGTAACTACCTCATCCCTTCTGGTAAGGGTGTTATCGCATCTGAGTCAGCAAAGAAAGTATTGGCAGAGAACCTGAAGCAGCAGGCTCACAAGCTGGCAGCTATCCTTGCTGCAGCTGAGAAGGAGGCTGAGGCACTCAATGGCGTAAGCCTTGAGATTCCTGCTAAGGTCAGCGCTACAGGCGTCCTCTACGGCTCAGTAAACGCAGGCATCGTTGCCGAGGAACTGGCAAAGAAGGGCATCAACGTAGATCGCAAGCAGATCCTCATGAAGGATATCAAGACCGTTGGCGAGTATGTTGCAACAGTCGTATATCACAAGGAGGTAAAGGTAGAGATACCTGTAACCGTTCTTGCTGAGAACGACAGCGCTGCTGAGAAGCCAGCAGAAGAGATAAAGGCAGAGGCTGCAAGCGCTGCTGAGGCTTTTGACTCTCAGGCTTCTACCGTAGAGGCAGTAGTAGAGGAAGAAGCAGAAACGCCCGCTGCAGAGTAAATCGTAATATAATTAGCAAATTAGCGAATTAACAATCATACCTTGTTAGTTCGCTAATTTGTTAATTTGTTAATTTGCTAATTTGTTAATTTGTTAGACATGAAAGCATTTGTATTCCCCGGTCAGGGAGCCCAGTTCCCAGGAATGGGCAAAGACCTTTACGACACCAATCCTAAAGCAAAAGAACTGTTCGACAAAGCCAACGAAATCCTTGGCTTTGAGATAACCAAGATAATGTTCGAAGGAACAGCCGAAGAGCTGAAGCAGACCAAGGTGACCCAGCCCGCTGTGTTCCTCCACTCCGTCATCAAGGCAATCTGCTTGGGTGATGAGTTTGATGCCGAGATGACTGCAGGTCACTCTCTCGGCGAGTTCTCAGCACTCGTAGCAGCTGGTGCGCTGTCCTTCGAGGACGGCCTGAAGCTCGTCAGCAAGCGTGCTATGGCCATGCAGAAAGCATGTGAGGCAGCACCCTCAACAATGGCAGCCATCATTGGACTCAAGGACGAGCAGATAGAGGAAATCTGCGCCGGCATCAATAAGCCCGGACACGTCGTTGTCTGCGCTAACTACAACAACCCCGGACAGCTCGTCATCTCAGGAAACGTAGAAGCCATCAACGAAGCATGTGAGGCAATGAAAGAGGCAGGTGCCAAGCGTGCCCTCGTGCTCCCCGTAGGCGGTGCCTTCCACTCACCCCTCATGCAGCCCGCTAAGGACGAGCTGCAGGCAGCAATAGAGGCAACAGAGTTCCACACACCACGCATCCCCGTATATCAGAACGTAGATGCAAAGGCCCACACCGATGCGGCAGAGATAAAGCAGAACCTCATCGCTCAGCTCACCGCTCCTGTTCGTTGGACCTATGAGGTACAGCAGATGATGGCAGACGGTGCCACCCACTTCACAGAGTGCGGCCCCGGCAAAGCCCTTCAGGGCATGATACTCAAGATTGCCAAAGGCATTGAGGGTATCACTATAGACGGCATACAGTAATCGCCTCACACAAACAGACTTACACATCTGTAAACAAACAAACAGATATAACAACAAGTCGAAAAACTAACATACCTATTTATATATTTTATTATCATTAATCCCGAAAACCTCAATGGTCTTCGGGATTATCTTTTTCCTACAACAAAATCTCCCACAGTTACCACCCGCATCACAATCTGCCATATCACAATCAGCCATACCTCAATAGTTACTGTGGGCAGCCGATCTAAAACTTAGGAGGCGACGTGTCCCACGTCGCAATCATCAGCAAAAGCAATAAGCCGTATCACAATCAGTTTCATTATCTGCACTCCTTGCAACTGCGACGTGAGACACGTCGCCGCCTATATTACAAATCATTTCAACTTTATGAAAGTAATGCCCGCTCAGGCGGATTTGTTATCCGACTGCTTGTAATATTAGGATATGCCGCTCAGCTCTATGAAATGCTTGTGTAGCCAGAGCGGAGCAAGAATTTGTTAATTTGTTAACAGGGTGTTCAATATGACGTTCTCACCTTTTTACGCATAATACGAGCATCCACACGGGGGACGTGGGTGCTCGTAGTTCGCGTAAAATCGAGTACATCATATTCATACTATCCTATCGTTGATTATATTAACTTATTTCATCTGCGAGCACCGAGGCCGGGGACGTGGGCGTCCTCGCCCGCGTAAAATAATGTCCCTTCCTCTCTGCCCCGTAAGGGGCGCCTCTCTTCTCTCATCTCTCATCCTTCTTCTCTCATCCCTCATCCCTCACTGTGTCATTGCCGCTTACGCGGCATCGCGGGCGAGGACGTCCACGTCCCCATGTGGATGCTCGCAATATGCGCAAAAATAAGCACATCATATTGAACAACCTACTATTTTAGTATTTATTTCGTGAAATTCGTGTAATTAGTGGTCCCATTTCACTCATTTTTTCATGTAATTCGAGTTATTCGTGGTCATTTCCCACTCTTATTTTCGTGAAATCCGTGTAATTCGTGGCCGTATATCTATTTAATTTTGTGTAATTCCTGGCCGTTTTTCTTCATTTTTTTTGATGTCTTTCGAGCAAATTTGGGCCTTTTCTTTCATTTTTTTGCGTATTTTGGGTGATTTTTGAGCCTGTTTTTTCGCCATTTTTGAGACTTCTGCGCTAATTGTGTTCTTTTTTTGTACTTCTCTCAGTACAAGAAAACAGGGGTATAGACTATTCTCTGACATCAGACCATGTTTGATTTTAACAATCCAACATCATCTGATATGTCATATTATAAAGCTATGCAATCAGCGTCACAGACACTTAAATAACAAGAAAGTATATTGTTATAATAATATGCTAAATAATAACATCTTACACATAATATCATGCAGTTATACTACAACTAAATCATATATGGTTATACTAACACATAAAGATGTTTGTCACCAGTATTCTTTCTTACAACAGAAACATCCGGATTTAACAGATAAAACATTTTTTAACTACATGAATTATCTGCAAAAAAGTGGAAAAGTATACAAGTACACAAGTACACAAACAGACATTAAGGTATTTGAAATAGGGAAAGTATTGAATAATAATATTGATTTCCTCGCGCGTACCTTATATAAGAAAATTTACTCTATTACTTATTAAAACCCTTAATGTCTGTTTGTGTACTTGTGTACTTGTATACTTTTCTACTTTTTCAGTTTTTTTTCGCACATAAAAACCCTTAATGTCTGTTTGTGTATTTGTACACTTTTCTACTTTTGGGTTTTCCCCATTCTGCTGTCTCGGATAACTCGAAGACCGCCAACGAAGTGAAACTGTTAACAAACCTTTCGTTTGTTAACGCTGTGTGCGCCTCATAATCTGTATAAAAGCATACGCTGTTTCGAGGGTGTTTTTCTAACTGTCTCATTGCCAGTAGATTTCAAAGTGCGTGTTTTATCACCTAATTGAATAGCATTTAGACTGTAATAGCAAAGGAATTACAGGGTAATCCATGTGCTATTAGGGCCTTATTTATCCACTATTACTGTATGACACACCGAGGGATGGCGAATTGTTAAAAACCCATGTAAACAGATGTTAAAGTGGAGCAGTTTTTTCGCGATTTTCGAAATTGTATTTGGTTTATTTGTAACTTTGCAGCATGAATCGAAAAGATACAGCCACTAACTTCACATTCGTCCCACTCTGGGCAAAACGGGCAACCGCCTTGCGGAGCATAGGCTACAGTTTGTAGGATTTTGATGCCTTTAGGCAAGTCAATGAATTATTTATCTGAATGATTTGCGGGAATGAAGAAAAATTTGTAACTTTGCGCCTGCATTTTAGTATCACGACACAAACGGTAGATAGATAACAGAAAAATAAACGATATAAAAATGGAAAGAGACCAAAAGATTTTCAGCCTCATTGAGGAAGAGCATCAGCGTCAGCTGAAGGGTATTGAATTGATTGCATCAGAAAACTTCGTTAGCGATCAGGTAATGGAGGCTATGGGCAGTTACTGTACTAACAAATATGCTGAGGGCTATCCCGGTCACCGTTATTATGGCGGTTGCCAGGTGGTAGATAAGATAGAGCAGCTTGCCATAGACCGTGCCTGCGAGCTCTTCGGCGCAGAGTATGCCAATGTGCAGCCTCACTCAGGCGCTCAGGCTAATGCCGCTGTGCTGCTGGCAGTGCTGAAGCCGGGTGATTGCTTCATGGGTCTGAACCTGGATCACGGCGGTCACCTGTCTCACGGTTCTCTCGTGAATACCAGCGGTATCCTGTATCGTCCCGTAGGATATAACCTGAACAAGGAAACGGGCCGTGTGGATTATGACGAGATGGAGCGTCTGGCTATGGAGAACAAGCCTAAGCTCATCATCGGCGGCGGTTCTGCATACAGCCGTGAGTGGGATTATGTACGCATGCGCAAGATTGCTGACTCTGTTGGTGCCCTGCTGATGATTGATATGGCTCACCCTGCAGGCCTCATCGCAGCAGGTCTGCTTGAGAACCCTGTGAAGTATGCTCACATCGTGACAACGACAACCCACAAGACCCTGCGCGGTCCTCGCGGCGGACTCATTCTGCTGGGCAAGGATTTTGATAATCCATGGGGACAGAAGACTCCTAAGGGTGTTGTAAAGAAGATGTCACAGCTGCTCAATTCTGCAGTCTTCCCCGGACAGCAGGGCGGACCTCTGGAGCACGTCATCGCAGCCAAGGCAGTAGCCTTCGGTGAGGCGCTGAAGCCTGAGTTCAAGGTATATCAGACCCAGGTGAAGAAGAATGCCGCAGTGCTGGCTGACGAGCTGTCAAAGCGTGGCTTCACCATCGTTTCTGGCGGTACGGACAACCACTCAATGCTGGTTGACCTTCGCGAGAAGTACCCAGAGCTGACAGGTAAGGTGGCTGAGAACGCACTCGTTTCTGCCGATATCACCATAAACAAGAACATGGTACCATTTGACACACGTTCTGCATTCCAGACATCAGGCTTCCGTCTCGGTACTCCTGCCATCACGACACGCGGCGCCAAGGAGGATCTGATGGTGAAGATCGCAGCATGGATTGAGGAGGTGCTCAATGACCCGGAGAACGAGGCAGTAATAGCCAAGGTTCGCGGCGAGGTCAACGAGGAAATGAAGAACTATCCGCTGTTCGCATGGTAAGTCTGAAGAAGAAAAAGCGTTGGCATCTGCTGCCCGGACAGGAACCCACGGAAATGGACAGGCAGATAATGTACTGGGAGTCGAAGGGCAAGCTCGTTCCTACGCGCCAGCTCATCAAGACTCCTGAGCAGATAGAGGGCATTCGCCGTGCCGGAGTGATAAACACTCTGGTGCTCGATACGGTAGAAGCCGCTATACGCCCGGGCATGAGCACGCAGGACATTGATGATATCTGCATGCGCGTGTGCAAGGAGAACGACGCCACACCAGCCTGTCTGGGCTATGAAGGCTTTCCCAAGAGCGTCTGCACCTCAATCAACGAGGTGGTGTGTCACGGCATACCGAAGCCAACAGACATCCTTATGCCTGGCGACATCATCAACGTCGATTTCACCACGATAAAGGACGGCTACTATGCCGATGCCTCCAGAATGTTCATCGTGGGCGGCCAGACAACACCCGAGAAGGAACAGCTGGTACGCGTAGCCAAGGAATGTCTGGAGATAGGCATGGAGGCGGCAAAGCCATACTGCTTCGTGGGTGACATAGGACACGCGATAGAGAAACACGCCAAGAAGTATCACTATGGTGTGGTGCGCGATCTGTCCGGTCACGGAGTGGGACTGGAGTTCCATGAGGACCCTGAGGTGGACCACTATGGACATCGCGGCACGGGAATGCTGTTAGTGCCCGGAATGGTGTTCACCATCGAGCCTATGATAAACATGGGCACGTACAAGGTGTTTGTAGATGCTGATGACCCATGGGGCTGGGAGGTGATATCAGAAGACGAACTGCCTTCGGCACAATGGGAGCATACTTTTCTCATGACGGAAACGGGACTGGAGATACTGACGCACTAAGGTGCAGGCAGATGATGGACAGCCCGAACGAATGATGTGAAGGATGGATATAAAAGAAGAAAAAGATACAAAGGAACCGCTGATACTATCAATAGAAAGCAGCTGCGACGACACGTCTGCGGCTGTGATGCGCGGTACGGTATTGCTGAGCAACGTGACGGCCTCGCAGGACGTTCACAAAGCCTACGGCGGCGTAGTGCCTGAGCTGGCCTCACGTGCGCACCAGCAGAATGTGGTACCTGTAGTGGATCAGGCCATACGACGCGCGGGGATAGAGAAAGGTGAGCTGGATGCTATCGCCTTCACCCGCGGGCCGGGACTGTTAGGGTCGCTCCTCGTGGGAGTGAATTTCGCTAAGGGAATGGCATTGTCACTGGGCATACCACTGATAGACGTGAACCATCTGCAGGGGCACGTGATGGCACATTTCATAGATGAGCCGGATGCAGAGAACCCTCATCCCCCGTTCCCGTTCCTGTGCCTGCTCGTGTCAGGAGGTAATTCGCAGATTATCAAGGTGAATGCCTACAACGACATGGAAATTCTGGGGCAGACGATAGACGATGCTGCAGGCGAGGCGATAGACAAGTGTTCGAAGGTGATGGGGTTGGGATACCCGGGCGGTCCGATAATAGACCGTCTTGCGAGAAAGGGCAACGCGAAAGCCTTCCAGTTCAATGAACCTCACATCCCCGGGTTGGACTACAGTTTCTCCGGCCTGAAGACATCATTCCTCTATTCGCTGCAGAAATGGGTGCAGGAGGATGCTGACTTCGTAGAGAAAAACAAGGAAGACCTTGCTGCGTCCCTGGAATGGACGGTGGTGGATATCCTGATGAAGAAGCTGCGCCTTGCGGTAAAGCAGACCGGCATCACCCACGTGGCAGTAGCCGGAGGAGTGTCAGCGAACACGGGATTGAGAAATGCCTTCCATGACTATGCAAAGAGATACAGATGGACAGTATATATTCCTAAGTTCTCCTATACCACAGACAATGCAGCCATGATTGGTTGCGTGGGTGCATATAAGTATAAAGACAAGGATTTCTGTCCGATAGATGCTCCGGCGTTCTCTAAGACAGAGATATAGTGGAGAGCGTAAATCATCAATAATCTAAACAACGACTAAACTCAAATAGAATATATGGAATTTGAAAGTAAGGTACTAAGTAAGGAAATTCTTTACCACCTCTATGAGACAGGAAAGACGCTGGCCACTGCCGAATCGTGCACAAGCGGTCAGATAGGCGAGGTAATCACTTCTGTCCCTGGTGCATCAGCATATTATCGTGGCGGCACTATCTGCTATAGTGATTTTGCAAAGACAAAGGTGCTGGGCGTAGATGCCGACCTGATAAAGGAAAAGAACGCCGTGAGCGAGGAAGTGGCAAAGGAGATGGTGAAAGGCATCATCGACCTCATGGAGAGTGATTTTGCTATTGCAACGACCGGCTTTGCAGGTCCCGGAGCAGACGCTGGCATCCCTGTCGGCACCATCTGGATTGCCTGTGGCACAAAAGACGAAATCCGCACCATGAAGCTGGAAGGCGACGAGGGCAGGGAGGAGAACCTGCGTAACGCCACCTATAGGGCCATGCAGATGTTTGTGCAGTATCTTAACGAGCTGTATCCTGCTCCAAGCGATATAGACCAACTGCCTAAACCAGAGGCAAAATAATCTTGGATTTTGGATAAGCAACTCATCATACGAGCTGGACACGGCACCTTGTCCTTTACTGTAAGTGACGGGGCGGGTAATGCGACCGTATATCCATACGCCGTGAAGAGTGACCGTTCTCTTCCCGCAAACCTGAGAGAGGCCTTCAAGGAACAGCAGTTCCTGAGGGCCCTGGAGCGCGATGGGGGAGGTAAGATACTCTACGATACCGTGCTGATGGTCGCATCGCCGGTAATGCTCGTGCCGGATGATATAGACATTGATACCACCCCGGCCTCCATCGATGCCGCATACGGAGAAATCATAACGGGCTATAAGGGTGAAGAGAAGTTCTTGCGCTCAATCCCCGAGCTGAGGGTGAAAGCCGTTTTTGCTGTTGACAGCGACCTGCTCCTGGTGGCCAATGACAACTGCTCACACGTTACGGTTGACAACGTGATGGCTCCTGTATGGACGGAACGGTATTTGTCAGAGTATCAGAATGATGGGCTTCATAGGTTATTTGCTTACTTTCATGACAAAAAAGTGTCCGTGTTCTCGTTTGAGCAACATCGCATTCACTTTGCCAACACCTTTGATGCAGTTCATGCACATGATGCGTTGTACTATATAATGTTCGTGTGGAAGCAGCTTGGGTTCAGCCAGGAAGAGGATGTGCTCTATCTATTGGGCACGATGCCCCATGCAGACTGGCTTGCCACGCGTCTGAAAACTTATGTCAGAAGAATAGAGAGAGATGAGAATTATAACCGGAATATATAAAGGCAGGCATTTCGATGTGCCCCATACCTTCAAGGCGCGTCCTACGACGGATTTTGCAAAGGAAAACCTTTTCAATGTCCTGCAGGGCTACACCGACCTTGAGGACAGCACGGCGTTGGACCTCTTCTCGGGCACGGGAAGCATAACGCTTGAACTGCTCTCGCGAGGTTGCAGGGAGGTGGTAAGCGTAGAAAAGGACCGCGACCATTCCAACTTCATCCGCCAATGCGTGGAGAAGCTGAACATTGCCGCTGAGGGGCAGACACATAGGCTCATCAGAGGTGATGTGTTCAAGTATATGAAATCCTGCAAGCAGCAGTTTGATTTTATTTTTGCTGACCCGCCATACTCTATGGACGGGATAGACACGATACCCCAGATGGCTTTGCCGCTGCTTCAGCCTGAAGGACTGTTGGTGGTGGAGCATGGGAAGCAGAACGACTTCTCGCAGCTTCCGCAATTCCTGGACCACAGACAGTATGGCAGCGTGAATTTCTCTATCTTCAGAAACGAAAAGGCAACAGAATAATGTGGAACGTCGTAAGGATTATATTAGCGCTTTTCGTATGCATTCCTGCACTCAGCCAACGCCATGAAATCTACTCCTTAGACGTGGGTTCGCTTCAGGTTGTGGCTGGCACGCGCTGGCAAGAGCTGCCTGTCATAAGGCTGGGAGGACCGGAGGCGGTCAGGATTTCCTTTGACGAGTTCTCGCATACCTATCACCGATACACTTACACGATAAAGCATTTGGAATGGGATTTCTCAGAGAGTGAGGAGCTCTTCGTAAGTGATTATATATCAGGTTTTCATGATGGATTGCTTATTGAGGACCTTGAAGAGTCAATAAATACTGTTCAGCTATATACCCACTATACTTTTCAGATACCCAACGAGCGTTGCCGCCTTCTGATGAGCGGCAATTACCGTGTTGACGTGTATGATGAGGACAATGGTAACCAAAAGGTGCTCAGCGCATACTTTATGGTTTGTGAGCCTCTGACGAATGTCGGCATAGGCTACAAGGTTGATACCGACATTGATGTGAGAAAGAGCCATCAGCAGGCAGAAGTGAAGGTGGATTACTCAAGGCTGAATGTTACAGACGTTCGCGGCCAGATAAAAGGCTATGTGTTGCAGAACAACTGCTGGAGCAATGCCGTAGTTTTGCCACCCCCATCACGCATGAGCCAGAGCATGTTGGAGTGGACGCATTGCAGGGACCTTATCTTTGATGCCGGTAATGAGTACCACAAGTTTGAGATGCTGGACATACATCGCAATTCCCTGAACGTAGAGAGCAATGTATGGGACGGGGAGAGGTGGCACACCTTGTTGTGGAGAGACGTTCCGCGTCGCAGCTACGTTTACGATGAGACGGCGAAGGGAGCATTCTACATTCGTAACACCAATAACATAGAGAATGACTTTACGTCGGAATACGTCCTGGTTCACTTCTTCCTGCAGAGCAATGAGCCCTTGCCGCTTCCCGTTTATGTCAACGGACAATGGACCCAGGATTGGTTCGCTCCGCAATATGAAATGAAATATGACGAGAAGCAGAAATGTTATGAATGTGTGGTGCCGCTGAAGTATGGCTATTACTCATATCAGTACCGGCTCTTTGACGGCGAGCGCAGCTATATCCCATCGACAGAAGGTTCATTCTATGAGACACGTAACATCTACAGTACTTTCATCTACTATCGCGGCATAGGAGAACGGACAGACAGGCTTGTCGGCTTTGCCTCCAATTAGTATCTATTTAGTAATATTCAATTTGTTGTTTATTACTCGACTTTCGCTTTAGGAAAATGCCCTGCTCAAGCATTCTTTAGGGCCGAGCGCAGAGGGTACACTTGCTAAACTTGAATTTATTATTCAGTCGTCGCTACTTATGAGCGGGACTTAAGTTACTCAAGAGCGGGACTCAAGTTACTTATGAGCGGGACTCAAGTGACTCAAGAACTCCCCTACCCCCCCCCACCTTGTGTGAATGGATGTAAACGGATAGTAGCCAAAACTATCTGTCAGCTATTTCCACAAGTGCTTCCTGAATGGTAATTTATGGTTCGTCCGTCATTTCGAGTGATAAGGCAGTCGTGTAGAGCGTAGAGCCTCAGGGTAAACAATCTGTTCTGCTATTTTCCGAATTCCTTTTGGAAGACGATGCCGATGCCTTGTGTGTTGAGTGAGTTGCGCGTGAAGTATCTGTCGTTGGTTTGGTTGTATGCCTTCAGCGCTATGGTGCCTGAAGGGGTGAGGAGGTATTTTATGGTGAAGTCACCGATGAAGCTCTGGGTATTGGTGCTGACATTGTCACGATAGCCGAACTGACCGTCGAAGAGGAGACGATTGTTGAACAGCTTTCCGCTGAGCAGACCCTCATATTCTGCATTGCTCATGCCCTCATTGCCCGTTGCCACATTGGCACCAAAGGTCCATGTGTTTTTCTTTGACAGCTGGCTCATCAGCCTCTCCATGATTGAGTTGAACTGTTGTGAGAGTGTACCGCTGAGGAAGCTCTGCAGGGCCAGGCTTGTCTGCCCCGTCTGCCCAGAGGCATCAGGCCGCGATGAGTTGTCGGCATTGTCACCGGCATAGAAACGACCGATGGCAAGGAGATAGAGCACCTGTTGGTTCATCAGCTCCTCGGAATTGATGACCGAGTTGACCATCTGCTGCGCATCTGTGCTGAGCGATGGCAGCTCAAGTCCGAAGTCAACGACAGGCTTTGCCGGTGTGCCGCTGATATTCATGATACAGTTGACGGGCACATTGTTGGACTTGAATGAGGAACCGATGTTGAGGTCAGACAACGGCACGCTGTTGAGGGCATAGACAGCCTTCATCTGTAGCAACGCGTCATAGGGATCACCGCCAAAGGCGATGGTGCTTCCGGGAGAGAAGCGGAAATTCTTGGCTATGAGGCGCTGTATGGTCATGTGGTAGATACCGTCGGTAATCTCATAGTTGCCGTGCAGTCTGAATGAGCCTTTATTATAATAGGTGGCATTGAGGGCGGAGTTGCCGTAAAGGTCTATGTAGTCGCCCGTAGAGCGGTCCATGAGGAGGTGCAGCTTCGTATCGGGTGTGACATTTATCAGGAGAGTCATGCGGATATTGGTGGTAGGTGCAGGCGGGTTGGCTGCTGTCAGAACTTTGGGGGATATATCATCAGACTCTTTCTGCGTGGCCGAGTTCCATTGTATGAAGTCCCTGGAGGTTACGGTGGCAGACGGCGAGGCATCATAGATGATGTAACTGCCGTCAAGTGTGTTGACGTCTGCATTGATGTCGAGCTCACCCGGTCTGCCTGTGATGCCTATACCCCCATCGACGATAGCGACGCCGCAGTAAGAGTCATCGCCCAGCTCAGGAATATCATAGGCCAGGAAGCGGTCTGTCTTCACGTCCAGGTCGTATGTCATGCGTCCGAAGTTGCGATGATGGATGTCTCCATTGAGACAGGCCGTGTTTCCAAGCTTATCCTTAATCAGCGCATTGGCAAAGTGAATGTTGCCGCTTGAGAAGAGTACGCTGTCACCAGGCAACTGATAGTGGCAATGGGTGGAGCTGATTGTCAGTTCGCCGTTGGTGCTCAGGCTACCAGCCAGGTCAACATTGTTGAAGGGACCGTAGATACGCACGTCTCCGGTTCCACGCAGATTGACATCGCTGAGGAATGACTGGCAGAACTTCTGCATGAAATCCAGCCTGAGGTTCTCTGCCTTCACGCCAAGATCCAGATAGCCGGGACTCACGCCGATGCTTCCGTTGATGTGTGCCCGTCCGTCTGCCTCAGGGTCATCTGCCAAAGCGTGGATATTTATCTTGCCCTCATTCTTGGAGTAGTCGGCATTAGCATGGAGCGTTCCGAGCTTTCCGCTTTCAAATTTGAACTGCTGCACGTCGAGCGAGGCACGTGCCTCATAGTCGCCCAACAGGGCACGGGCTGTGATGCCGCCATAGGCAAAGCCCTCAAATTCTACGGAATGGAAATTGACAAGATTCAGGATGTAACTGACATCGATGTTCTGCAGCTCCACCTGCACGGAGTCGCTAAGTTGCTTTGAGAAAACACCATTGACGCGCAGCGACTGCGAAGCATTTCCCATTGCAAGATTGTCAACCATCAGTTTTCCGTCCTTATAGGAAATGGCATTCGTTTGCACCTGCCACACGCTGTCTCCCAGTTCAAAGGTGGAATTGGGAATTGTGACATCAAAATTGGCCACATCGCCTATCTCGTCCTTTGCATGGAACCTTGTGACCAGCGACACATCGCCCTTGAAAGGGCGCTCACGCAGGTTGTCCCACATGATGCGTGTAGCGAGGGTGTCATTGGCCGCTGCACAGTCCAGATTCAGCCTCACTTTGCCACGTGACTGGTTGAGATAGGTCTCTATGGAACTGTTGAGGCTGCCCTGGGGTGTCCATAGCGTTATCAGCGTACCGTCAAGCTCCATGCCCTGTATGTTGAGCGAAGGCGCGTCAATGCCGATGTTGGTGGTGTTTGATATGTCACCTACTGTGCCGCTGATGTCAATGGGACGGCTGAACTCCACGGGGATGTCAACGAAAGACTTGATGAAGTCAAGGTTTTCAATCCTCGCGTTGAGAGTGAAGTCATTGTTTGTGGGCTTGATGTTCCTGTTGCCTGTCAATGAAGGCAGATGGCGGGAAATGAGATTGTTGAAGGACTGATGCAGGGTGCGCAGATCTATTGCTCCGTTGATGTGGAGAGATGCGAAATCGGTATTCAGCGAGATGTCTCTCACGCCATCCTGCTTGTGAGAGATGAGCGAGACATGCTGAAGAAACGCGGGCTTTCCGAAGTCTGTCCTTAGGTCATTCACCTCTATGCTTCCGATGAGATCGCTGATATTCAGGTGTGAGATGTCAAACTCAGAGTCGAACGAGAGACGCGGGTCATGCATCCTTACGCTTCCCGCTAAGGCATCGCTCCCGTGACTGTTACGTTTGTATGTGGCATCAACCGTGATGTCATGATATGCGTTTGAGGCATACTCTATCTTGTCTATCTTTCCCTCTGACAGTTTGACAGATGCGAGATTATCTTTGTCATCCAACTGTACTTCCAATGATGTTCTGCATGTCAGCTGTCCCAATTTTGACTCACCTGTGATTTTAGACAAATCTGCCTCATTTGTTTTGATATCGGCCTTAATAGTGTTGCCTGCATAGGTGCCTGCTATGGAGAGGAAACCCAGCTTTGAGGCTGTAAGCTCAGTGGAGAGCTGTATAGGTGGCCGCTTCGCATAGTCGTGCAGCTTAGTCTCTATGCGTCCTTTGATGCCTATTGACCCGACATTGCTGAGTATCTTTGGCAATGAGGCTTTGTCACAAATGGTGTGCATGAGTCCCTCGGAGATATGACATTGTGAAACGAGGATATTTACCTCTGGGGCTGTCAGCGCATCGTGTAGCTCCATAGCCGACATTATCGCCATTTCATCGGTGTCGGTGGTGTGGATTGCCAGCGTTACGTTTGACTGTTCATCGGTGCCGTTCACAGAGCCCTTCAACGTCAGCACGGGCAATAGCCTTGAGAGGCCCTCGGGGAGAATGTTTCCAAAGTCGGCTGCATCAACATACGGAATGTCCAGCTCGGTATCAATGCTGATGGTTCCAGGCTTTATCTTGCCGTCACGGGTAGTGTTGAAACGTGTCAGCAGCTGAGGTATCTGCACCTTGGTCTGTGGCATCCTCAGAAGGAAGGATGAGAGATTCACGGAGTGTTGCTGCTCATCGCCGGTGAGGGTCTTGACATAATCGGCCTTAAACGACATATCGGTAATCCTAAGACCAGAGGATTCCGCAAAGCGCAGTTCTTTGAGCGATACGGCTATGGTGTCATCTGTGATGTGATTGAGAGCAATGTGGGAGGAGATGTCGGAGAGGTGTATGTGGTAAGGAGAGAAAGAACCTTCTTTCTCCTCCTTGTCCCAACGGTCATAATTCATTTTGCAATTGCGTATTATGACCGAGTGTATAGTGAGGTCCAGTGGGGTGTGCTGACTGTTGGGCTTCTTTTTTGTCAGCGAGTCAATGGCATACTGACAGTTCAGGGGTGATGCCCCGTCTTGCTGATAGAGTGTCACACGCGAGCCAAACAACTGGGCTGAGGTGATAACGATTCTCTGCTCAAGGAGGGGCAACAGTTCTATTGATACAGAAACACGGCCTGCATGGAGCATCTCTTTGCCTTTTTGGTCAAAGAGGGTCACATCGTCAGCAACAAGTCTGTCGGGAAATCTTACGTCAACACGCCCCACAGCAGCCCTGGTGCCAATCTTCTGTGTTATGGCCTCTTGCATCGTTTCGGCCAGAAGGGACTGCACATAGGGGAGGCGCGGCAAAAGGAATACGGCAAAGTAGATTGAAACAACCGTCCAAACAAGAAAAAGGATGATATGTCTCACTACCTTCATATAGTCTCAAATTATTCTAGTTTCACATGTATTCAAGAACCACGAATTACCCGAATTTCTCGAATTTATATCCACTCGTATAGAGGTTTCCCAAAGTATGAGAAATTCGTGAAATTCGTAGTTCTCTATGATTTCCGAAAGTTGAGTCTAATTATTATAGTTCCGCAAAAGTTCAATTTCTTTCAATTGATTTATTCAGGAAAATATCATGCTGCCCACTCTGACATGATTGGAGCCGCACTCCTGTGCCAGGAGATAGTCACCGCTCATGCCGTATGACCTGACATTGAAATTGTCGTCATCGGCAAAGAACTGCTGCTTCATGCTTTCAAAACAGTCTCGGGCACGTGTGAACTCCTGCTTTATCCGCTCCGTATCGTCCGTGTTCGATGCCATCATCATTATGCCACGAATACGCACATTCTTGAGTGAGCGCCATTCACCTTGCTGCAACATCTGGAAACATTCCTCGGGCAACATGCCGCTTTTCGTGCTTTCCTGTGCCAGATGCAGCTCTAGCAGCACGTCTATCACCCGATTATTCTTCTCTGCCTGACGGTTAATCTCCTGCAACAGCTTCAGTGAGTCAACGGCCTCTATCATAGCGATATACGGCGCGATGTATTTCACCTTGTTCGTCTGCAAGTGTCCAATGAAATGCCACCTTATATCGCCGGGCAGCGCTTCGTGCTTCACACGCAGTTCCTGCTCGCGGCTCTCGCCAAATACGCGCTGTCCCGCATCGTAAGCTTCCTGGACACTTTCTATGGGGTGATACTTGCTAACGGCAACAAGTTCCACACCTGCTGCAAGAGAATCTTTTACTTTTTTGAGTTTATCTGCAATCATGGCTTCTTTTCAAAAACATCCAGGAAGGATGTCTCTGCAAGCGAGGCAAACTTCCAGTCCTGCATTCCAGCATTCATTACCTCCTCAACATTCTTTGTAGCGGTCTGCAAGGAGTTACCCTGCACCAAGTAGGTAATTGAAGTGTACTTCTCCTTACCGCTTTTCTCGTCAATGATGATGAACTGCACCTTAGCCTTATACCAACGGTCGTCCCTGGGGTTGTCAGAGAAGAATACAGCCTTGAATGAGGCTTTCTTTATATCTGCCACCTCAAACTCGCCTGTGATAAATGCAGACATCTCTTCGGTGATATTCTCTTCTGCCTCAGCAAATGTCAATGCATCAACCACGTAGGTCTCTGTGACCTTCTTCTGAGGGTCATCATCCACTTGCTTGTCATATTTTATCTTTACCTCAAACCATGAGGCCTGTCCATTTTCGCGCATGGTCTATTTGTTTTTTTATTGTATTAATGTTTAAGAGGTTTAAGAAGTTTAAGAGGTTTAAGGAGGCTAAGGGGTTCAAGAAATTAAGACACATGTCCTCTATCTCCTTTTAACTTCTTCCTACTTCTTCTAACTTCTTCTAACTCCTTTGATATAATAAACCCCTCCCTTCATCGGGGAGGGGCTTGTATGATTTACTTAAGCACACCCTGCTCTTTGAAAATCCCCTTCAGTATTTCAACAGAGCGGTCAACTTGTTCCTTCGTATGTGTCGCCATCAATGCATAGCGCACCAATGTATCTTGTGGTGCACATGCAGGTGGCACAACAGGGTTGATGAACACGCCGTGCTCGAATGCAAGCGATGTGATAAGGAATGTCTTGTCAGCATCACGTATATAAAGAGGTATAATTGGCGACTCGGTGTCTCCTATCTCAAATCCCTCGTCCTTGAAGCGCTTCAGGGCATAATTCGTAACATCCCAGAGCTTGCTGATAATCTCAGGCTCAGCCTTCAGAATGTCAAGCGCCTTCTGGGCTGCTGCCGTAGCAGCCGGAGTGTTTGAGGCTGAGAATATATATGTACGTGATGTGTGACGCAGATAGTTTATGGTGTCCCAGTCACCGGCGATGAATCCGCCGATAGAAGCGAGTGACTTGGAGAATGTACCCATGATGAGATCCACCTCGTCTGTGAGTCCGAAATGATCGCAGACACCGCGACCATGATCGCCGAAGACGCCCAGACTGTGGGCCTCGTCAACCATGATGGAGCAGTTGTACTTGTGCTTCAGTTCCACAATCTCGGGGAGCTTGGCCAAGTCACCTTCCATAGAGAATACTCCATCAACAATTATCAACTTTACCGCATCGTATGGCAGACCCTTGAGAATCTTCTCCAGATCCTCCATGTCATTGTGCTTAAACTTCAGCTGCTTTGCAAAACTGAGGCGGCGACCGTCAACGATACTTGCATGGTCGCGATCATCACAGATGATATAGTCTTCACGTCCACCGACAGCGGCAATGACGCCTGCATTAACAGAGAAACCGGTAGAGAAGCACAGGGCATCATCCTTGTGCACAAACTCTGCCAAATCTTTCTCCAGCTTAACGTGAATGTCAAGCGTACCATTGAGGAAACGACTGCCGGCACATCCCGTGCCGTACTTATCAATCGCAGCCTTGGCTGCCTCACAAATACGGTTATCACCAACAAGTCCTGTATAGGCATTAGAGCCAAACATCAATACCTTGTGACCTCCCATGGAGACCTCGGTTCCTTGCTTACCGGTAATCTCGCGGAAATAGGGGTAAACACCCATCTCCATAAAGCGCTGAGGCAAACGATATGACTCAAACTTCTTTTGTAGTTGTCCCATTAAAATGTGTTTAATTATGAAATTTCGGGTGCAAAGATACACATTTTCTTTTATTCTGACCAACAATTATCAAATTATTTAATTAAAAATGTGAATTAATGCTAATTTTAGCCAAGAGCAAAATTAAAAATGCTAACTTTGCGACCTAAAAATACAGGAAGTATCACGGTTAGGAATTAACAGAACCCACCAATAACAAAATAAGCTTGAAAAAAATTTCATTCATTATCAATCCCAAATCGGGGACAGAAAGCAAGGAGGGATTTCCCGAATTGATAAAGTCGCGCATGGATGCTACGAAGTATGAGGTTGAAACTTTCTTCACTGAGCATTCCGGCCATGCTACAGCTTTAACAAAATCCTTTGTCGAACAGGGCGTTGACATGGTCGTGGCCGTTGGTGGAGACGGTACGGTCAACGAGGTGGCGCGTGCCTTGAGAGAGACACCCACCGCTTTAGGCATCATCCCTGCCGGCTCCGGCAACGGATTGGCAAGACATCTCATGCTGCCAAGTACACCAGAAGGTGCTATCGACATCATCAACGAAGGAATAGTGCATGAACTGGACTATGGACTCATCAACGACCACCCCTTCTTCTGCACCTGTGGAGTGGGCTTTGACGCTTTTATATCAAAGAAATTTGCAGAAGCAGGTAAACGCGGAAGAATCACATACTTAGAGAAAATACTTAAAGCAGGCTTTCAATACGAATCCGAGACTTATGACATCTCCATTGACGGCGGTGAATATGAGTCTTACAAAGCCTTCCTCGTATCTATCGCTAACGCCTCACAGTACGGCAACGATGCCTATATAGCGCCCCAGGCATCCATGAATGACGGTCTGCTTGACATTGTCATCATGGAACCATTGGGAATACTCACCGCGCCACAGGTGGGCATAGACCTAATGAGCAAGACCATCAACCAGTCTGCACGCACGAAATGCTTCCAGGGCAAGGACATTCGCATACGCCGCTCTAAGCCAGGTCTCATACACTACGACGGAGATCCAATTGAAACAGATGCCGATCTGCACGTAGTAATGCGCAACAAAGGAATCCGTGTGGTCGTGAATGCACATGCGGACAAAAGGCGCCGCAGACCGAACTTCATGCAGACCACCTTCTCGCAGTTCTTCAACGACATACAGGTGTTGCAAGACGAGACGAAGAACCTAATTCAGAACACATTAAACTTCTAAGAAAGATAACAGACCGTAGATTGCACATTGTCTGACACTTATACAACAATACAAGAACCCTCAGAGGGATATTACACCGAGAAGCGGAGTAAGTTCTACGCGTTCGCACATCCAGTGACCACTGTTGAGCAAATCAAGGAGCTCAACAGCTTCTATCGCAAGAAGTATTACGATGCGCGCCACGTCTGCTACGCCTATCGTCTCGGCCCAGAGGGAGCAGTTTACCGTGCCAATGACGACGGAGAGCCCTCCTCTACTGCGGGTAAGCCTATACTCGGAGCATTGTTAAGTGCCGGCATCTCTGATGTCGTAATCTTTGTTATCAGATACTATGGCGGAGTAAACCTCGGCACAGGTGGTCTCATCGTGGCATATCGAGCAGCAGCAACAGACGCATTGGCCCATGCCCAGACAACAGAACGGCTAATGGAAGGCCAGATAGAATTCTCCTTCCCATACGAGAACCTCAACGAGGTGATGAAAGTAGGACGTAACATGCAGGCCCGCATCGTGCAGCAAAACTTTGACATCACCTGCTCCATCACGTTTGCTATTGCAAAATCCAAGCTCGAAGAGCTGGAAGCCCGCCTCACCTCCATAAGAATCTAGAGTGCCCTGCGGTTTCCCCGCAGGTCCCGGCAAGCGGTTTTCCCGCTGGTCCCGGCAAGCGGTTTTCCCCGCAGGTCCGGCAAGCGGTTTTCCCGCAAGTTCAGCAACGCCTCCATTCCCTCTTTCCAGCCATGAAAAATGATAAAAAATGTTTTTTTCTTGCATATCTCAAAACTTAATCGTAACTTTGCCGAACTTTTTGCCCTTGCGCGCACATTTTAATATGGTTGAAACGCTAAGGACAATATGGCATAGCCTACAAAAACTAATAAAACTCTAAAATAATTTATGAACATTACATTCGACAACAGTACAAAGGCCGGCAGTGGCCTGATGACCATCGTCATTGAAGAAGCAGATTATCAGGATGACGTACGCAAGCAACTCAACGACTATCGCCGTCGCGTAAACATGCCGGGCTTCAGACCCGGACAGGCTCCGTTGCCACTCATAAAGAAGCAGGTAGGTCCACAGATTAAGGTGGATGTCATCAACAAGCTTGTGGGCAACAAGATTTACGACTACATCAAGGAGAACAACATCAATATGCTTGGCGAACCTATGCCTCACCTGGGCGAAGAGCCCATCGATCTGGACCAGCCAGCTCCATACACCATGAAGTTCGACATCGCAGTAGCTCCTGAAATGGATGTCAAGCTGACGAAGAAGAACAAGATAGCATATTACGACATCACCGTTGAAGACAAGATGATAGACCAGCAGATTGACTCTTATGCATCACGTGGAGGCAGCTACGAGAAGGTAGATGACTATCAGGATGGTGACATGCTGAAGGGCGACATCCGTGAGCTGAACGCTGACGGCAGCATCAAGGAAGGCGGCATCGAGGTTTCTGACGCTATCATCCTTCCTTCATACATCAAGGCTGATGACCAGAAGGCACTCTTTCAGGGATGCAAGCTGGGTGACATCCTTACCATCAACCCCAAGAAGGCATATCCAGACAGCACTGTAGAAATCTCTTCTCTGCTGAAGATTAGCAAGGAGGAAGCTGAGAACATCACATCTGACTTCTCTTATCAGATAACAGAAATCTCACGTTACAACAAGCACGCCATTGACCAGGAGCTCTTCAACCAGGTCTTTGGTGAGGGAACAGTAAACAGCGAGAAGGAATTCCGCGAGAAGATTGCTGCCAACCTCAAGGAGCAGATGAACGAGAACGCACAGTATCGCTTCCTTGTTGACGTTCGCGAATACGTAGAGAAGAAGCTCGGCAAGGTAGAGTATGACGATGAACTGATGAAGCGTATCATGCTTGCCAACAACAAGGAGCACGATCAGGAGTATGTAGATAAGAACTATGAGGCATCCATCAAGGAGCTCACATGGCATCTTGCCAAGAATAAACTGATGGAGCAGTGCGAGATAAAGCTTGAGGATGCTGACGTAAAGGCCGCAGCAAAGGATATGGCACGCATACAGTTTGCACAGTACGGCATGTCAAACATCCCAGAGGAATACCTTGACAACTATGCCGAGGAGATGCTGAAGAAGCCAGAGCTGGTAGATCAGTTCGTCAACCAGGCTGCAGACCGCAAGCTCATGACAGCCCTGAAGGATGTAGTAACCCTCGATACAAAGACAATCACTTTCGACGAACTCCAAAAGCTGTAAATGGTGGGGATTGGTGCCCCTCTAAAGTTAAATAAACCTAAAAATTCTCCTATGTGGAGATAATTTAGTAACTTTGCAGCCGCAAAATTAATAATGTAGTCTGTTATGGGCTCGAATAAGTACTCGTCTCGGGGACGGGTCGCCCAGCAGAGAAATCCCAAATTTCAATAACAAACAATGTACGCAATTGTAGAAATTCAGGGTCAGCAGTTCAAGGCCGAGGAAGGCAAGAAGCTCTTCGTTCACCACATTCAGGATGCAGAAGAAGGCCAGTCTGTTGAGTTTGACAAGGTACTGTTGGTAGATAACAACGGTGCAGTAACAGTAGGCGCACCCACTGTAAGCGGTGCCAAAGTAGTATGTGAAGTAGTGAACCCACTCGTTAAGGGCGACAAGGTCATCGTCTTCAAGATGAAGCGTCGCAAGGACGAGCGCAAGCGCAACGGATTCCGTGCCCAGTTCACTGAATTAGTAATCAAGTCTGTAGTGGCTTAAAAACAAGTAGGAGGACTAAGAAATGGCACATAAGAAAGGTGTAGGTAGTTCTAAGAACGGACGCGAGTCAGCTTCACAGCGACTTGGTGTCAAGATTTTCGGTGGACAGGCTGTTACAGCCGGCAACATCATCGTTCGCCAGCGTGGTAACAAGCACTTCCCTGGTGCAGGTGTTGCACAGGGCAAGGACGACACACTCTATGCTCTCATTGACGGTACTGTGAACTTCCACAAGGGAAAGTACGACAAGAGCGTGGTAAGCGTCATCGCCACCGCAGAGGCTTAAACAACCTCTCTGCCCACGGGTCAGCTACCCAATGGCACAAAACTTTCAAAAAAAAGCTTATTCCAAACAAACGATAAAAGGCGGCACAGCAATGTGTCGCCTTTCCTTTTGCCTTTATCTATCCAACGCTCATCAATCACCCCTCATCTTGCAGTCCTCATCAATCACCTTTCATCTCGCAGCCCTCATCCATCACCTTTCATCCATCAACAAGAAGCATCGTAACGAGTCCATCCCATCTTCGGAAAGAGCCGGTCTGATACTTAGGAGGCGACGTGTCTCACGTCGAAGTTGCAAGAAGTGCCGATAACGAAATTGATTACGATATGACTGATTACGATATGACTGATTATGATACGGCTGATTGCGGTCTGGCTGATTGCGAATGCTGATTGGTTTTGCTGCTGATTGCGACGTGAGACACGTCGCCTCCTATGTAGCTATTCCCCATTTAACGTCCCTTCCCCCTAGGGGGAAGTTGGAAGGGGGCTTCTCCCACTTGGAGAAAGTTGTAGGGGGCTTCTCCCCCCTTGGGGAAGTTGATAGGGGATGATTATTAATCATTCCAAATTTCCTCCATTTCCCTCATTTCCTCCCTTTCTTTCTGCGTTCTCTTTCTGTAGGTGTTCTTTGAAATTTCTTCGATCAACCCGTCTTTTTCAAACCTTTTAATGATCTTGTAAATGCCCTCGCTGTTGATATTGTCTTTCCTCTCCTTCACCATCTCCCTGGTAAAAACATCTGGCAGCTCATCAAACAGAATTTTGTTCTTTGTCTGCTTCCTCATGCCTTCAAAGCTTATCTGCGTGGGTCTCTTCTCATAGTAGTGCTGGAACACCGCCACCTGGCTCTCCATGCAGTATTCTGCCATCAGCAGCCCGAAATCAATCGCCTCCTTCTTGATTACCAATTTCCCCTTCTCCGTGTGCTTTCCCCACAGTATGGCGCATATCACCGCACAGGTGGCACCAATCACAGAGGAACGTTTTCTGAAGTCATCCCTCACATCGTCTTTCGTTGCCCTGCACTCGTCAGCCACGCTGTTACACCAGTCCCTAAAAGCTTCGCACAGGCGCTTGTCCTCTATGATGCCCATCTCCTTCTTACACAGTTCCACGGCCTCCAGCATCTGTTTGCGTGTCTGTTCGTCTTCTTCCTTGAATTTTGGCATGTGAGAGAAATATTCGTCAGGCGTAAAACTCAGCAGCAGACGCGATGCCGTACCGTTCTCAAAATTCTCGCCGCTGATGATTTTGGAGAACACCTCCAGCGTACACTCAGCCACAATGTCAAGAGACATCCTCACCAGTCCAGACTGAGCCGAGTCGCTGGCCGTGTCCTTACCCCATTCACCATTGTCAAAGGCTACGCGCCACGCCTCCATCAACTTACCGTTCTTCATGGCATGCTTCACGCAGCTGGCTTCCTCGGTAAACATGAAATTCTTCTGAGGCAGCTCATGCCCTTCCACGCAGTTGCCTTGCTCCGCTGCTATCTTCTGCATCCTCAGCAGCGCTGCGTCGGTGATATCGATGTTCAGCTTCTTTATGAAGTCCTTCAATACCTTTCCACGCTCCGTGCTCTTGCGGTTCTTGTTCTGCTCGCGTGCCTCGTCATCTCTTTCACGTGACGTCTTGTCTGCCTTCTTCATGGGTTCCATGAGGATATTCAGCTTGCTTGTCACGCTGCTCTTGCCAGAGGCAAACTTTCCAAGGACAAACGAAAGCAGATTAGGTCTGCGCAATCTGCCGTCGCTATAGCGATACATCACCTTGTCAGCATAAGAACAGAGAACCGTCATTGTGCCTACTATTATCGGCATGTGGTATCTGCTGTCCACACCTGCCAGACAAGCCATCAACGGTTTAGGCAACCTGGGCATACGTTCCAGATACATCTTATTGAACAGAAACATACCGGCCCTTAAGCCATTATCGCCACGCTCTCCTGCAGCTTTCAGTTTGTATAGCACCTTATTTAGAATAAAAGGCTTCTTTCTGTCAGCCTTGATAGCACTCGCGATGACGTCATCTGCCACACTCTCAGGGAGTCCCCAACGCGGCACAATGGAAGAAAGCTTTGAGAAATTATAGTCAGCGATATTTCTCAGCTCCCTGCACAGGTCATAGAGAGTATTGTTCTGGTCACCCTCGCAGGGCGCATCAAAATTGGTATATCCTGGCTTTTTGCTCAGATACTCTTTCAGCCATTCACGGATAATGTCACTATAAGGAATGCCTTGATAGGCTGAATGTTTTTGAGTGGTAGATGAAGGGTGTGAGGTGGTGGTTTGATTGTTATTAGGTTGAAGGTTTTTGTTTTCGATTAATTCTATGTTCATATTTTACTTTTCAGGGTAGCTCAGGTGAGCTTTGCTTAAAAGGTTATAGTATTGGCCCCTTGGGTGGGGCGTTTGTGAAATTACTGGTAGGTACTATTTAATCCATGTCGCAAAGTTACAAAAAAATCAAATACGATTTTGAATAATCGCGAAAAAACTACTCCACTTTAACATCTGTTTACATGGGTTTTTAACAATTCGTCATCCTTCGGTGTGTCATACAGCAACAGAGGGTAAATAAGGCCCTAATAGCACATGGATTACCTTGTAATTCCTATGCTATAAGGGCCTAAAAGCAATGCTATTAGACGGTAAAACATATGCTTTGAAATCCATTGATAATGTGACAGTTAGAAAAATAGCTCTGAAATAGCGTATGCCTACATACAGATCATGAAACACACTCGGTGTTAACAAATGAAAGGTCTGTTAACAGTTTTCGCTTCGTTGGCGGTCTTCGAGTTATCCGAGACAGCAGAATGGGGAAAAACCCAAAAGTAGAAAAGTTGACAAACAGACAAACAGACAAACAGACATTAAGGGTTTTTATGTGCAAAAAACTGAAAAAGTAGAAAAGTATACAAGTACACAAGTACACAAACAGACATTAAGGGTTTTAATAAGTAATAGAGTAAATTTTCTTATATAAGGTACGCGCGAGGAAATCAATATTATTATTCAATACTTTCCCT
>JAEEGL015312582.1_pt1 | contig 42313 bp, 28 predicted proteins | sample 9134231 | NCBI WGS metagenome assembly JAEEGL01 (sample SAMN16246548, study PRJNA631951) | gut metagenome | biome: gut microbiome; feature: rumen; material: fiber-attached | host: Bos | place: Iran: Karaj | collected 2018-10 | reverse complement strand
GTGGCATACATCAAGTCCGGGTCCTGGATAGGTTGGTCCTGCGCCCGAAGGCCGGCAGCCGGCAGCAGGGCCAGCAGAAGGATCAGTATCTTTTTCATGTCGATTCGTTTTAATCGCCTAAATGTACGCATTTCTGCGGCCTTTTCAAAACTCGTCCGGATGATGGCCCCGGCTCATCAGAAAGGGACATGCCAACCCGGAGGATAACTCCGGCCCGGCAAGTGGTGCAGAGGCCCATCAAGGGGACCTGCCGGCGCACATATATAGTTCAGGCTCCTTATTGCTCCGGCCCGGCAGACAAACCAGCAGAAGACCCAGCAGATGACCCGGCGGAAGGCGCGGCGGAAGACCCGGCAGAAGACCCAGCAGACGCCCCGGCAGACGGCCCGGCAGGGGGCGTAGCGGACAGGTTGCGGGTGAAGTACATCACGGCCGCTAAAAGGACGAACAGGAGCAGCGTACCGCAGAGGAAGGCATAGGTTTCCATCTGCAGGAGGATGTAGCTGATGAGGTAGGCCAGGGCCGTGAGGGCGCCCAGCACATAGGCGGTGCGGCTGCGGAGGATGGCCCGGAAGTAACAGGTGAGCGACGTGACGGTCATGAGGGCCGACAGCAGATAGGCCCAGCCGAAGGGCATGAACTCCGAGAAAGCCAGCACCAGGGCATAGAACAGCACCAGGGAAAGGCCGATGACCGCGTACTGCACCAGACTGATGGGCCTTTTCATGAGGAATTCGGCGGCCAGGCCGGCCAGGAAGACCAGCAGGATCACGAGGATGCCGTATTTGGCGCTCCGGGTGGACTGCTGGTACTGGGTCACGTCCTGGAGCATCCTCACCCCGAAGGAGCAGGCGTCCGGGTTCCCCCGGTTGATCTTGGAGACTTCCCAGGCGGCTGTGAAACCATCGTCCCGGATATCCCGCTCCAGCGGCAGGAAGTCTCCGGTGAAGGAAGGATTGGGGCAGTCCGCCTGCATTTTAACGCGCGTCATCTCCCCGTAGGGGCGGACCATGAGCTCCGACGAACCGCGGAGTTTAAAGCTGATACTGAAGGGGATAGCGGTGCTTCCATCCATCGGGATGCGCTCCGGCGCCACCTCCTCTTTCAGAAGACCCGACGGCTCCGTATTCTTGAGCATCACCGTCTCTTCGAAAGCGCCGGAAAGCGCTCCGAGACTATAGGCAGGGCTTCCCTCGATGCCCCGGAGGTCGCTCACCCTCATCTGCCATTCTGTCGTCAGGCGCTCCTTTTCCGCATACGTTTCCGGGACGATGAAATAGCCGCTCATCACCACATCGGCCTTATAGACCAGGATGTCGAAAATGGCCCGGTGAAGGATTTGCGTGTGGGTCTGGATATCTACCTGAAGGTCTTTGGGATACACATAGGCCGTTCGCTGCTCCGGCTCCTTCTGCGAAGTAACCGCCTCAAGATAAGTCATTTGCAGCGACGGCCCCGCCAGCATCTGCGGCGAGCCCCAGCTGTGCGACACTTCGTGGATGCTCTCTTGGGAGGCGTTCTGCCGGTCCCGGATCTGCTCCTTGACCATGGCGAGCGGGATGAGAAGGAAAAGGGCCAGGACGGCCACCAGCGCGAGTTTCAGGGGAAGGGAATTGAATTTCAGATTCATGGATGCAATGCGTTTGGGTCGATGCCCTGTCCGGGGAAGACAGGGCCGTTTTTAGCGCCGGAAAAACTGCAAATTCCATACCGATGACGATAGGCTTTTTTTTGCTATTTTTGCAGCATGAAACTGAAAGCTGCCGTAAAATCCATGCGTCTCCGCACCCTCCCGCTGTCGGCGGCGGGCGTGGGGCTGGGCATCCTCCTGGCCGTGGCGGACTGGAAGGTAGACCCCTGGACCGCCGTCCTTATTGTCCTGACTACCATTTGTTTACAGATTCTGTCGAACCTTTCGAACGAGCTGGGCGACGTGCTCCGCGGCACGGACACGGCCGAGCGGCAAGGGCCGCAGTACGGGATTGGCAGCGGAGGAATTACGGTAGAGGAACTCAAATGGCTGATCGGCATTTTCGTGGGGCTCTGCGTGGTGAGCGGTACGCTCATGACCTGGCGGGCCTTCGGCACCCTTTGGGACCTCACGCCCATCCTGGTGCTCATGCTGGGCGCCGCCGCCATCATGGGCGCCATGAAGTACACCCTGGGCCGGAACCCTTACGGCTACCATGCCAAAGGAGACTTCTACGTTTTCCTCTTTTTCGGGCTTGTAGCGGTGCTGGGGGCCTATTTCGTCTGCACGCGGGGCGTGGGCCTGCACTGGAAACTGCTCCTCCCGGCCGCCTCCATAGGCTGCTTCAGCGTGGGCGTGCTCAACGTCAACAACATCCGCGACATGAAAACCGACGCCGCCAACCGCCTCACCGTGGCCCTCAAACTGGGCGCCCGCCGCGCGCGCATCTACCAGACGGCGCTGGTGGTCCTGGGGCTTCTGCTGATGGCCGCCTACTGCCTCCTCTGCTGGCCCTCCTGGTGGCACTGGCTCTGGCTCACCACCCTTCCCCTCTACGCCCGCCACCTCTACCTGGTTTGGACCCGGGAAGACCGCGCCCTGGACCCGGCCCTGCCCCTTCTGGTCCTCACCACCTTCCTCCTCAGCCTCCTGACCGGCCTCGGCTTCTGCCGCTTCTTGCTGTAGCCAAGGCCCTAGTCCAGCTTGAGGACGGCCATGAAGGCGCTCTGGGGCACCTGGACGGTGCCGATCTGGCGCATGCGCTTTTTGCCTTCTTTCTGCTTTTCGAGGAGTTTGCGCTTGCGGGTGACGTCGCCGCCGTAGCACTTGGCGGTCACGTCCTTGCGCACCTGGCGCACGGTTTCGCGGGCGATGATTTTGGCGCCGATGGCGGCCTGCACGGCGATGTCGAACTGCTGGCGGGGAATAAGGTCCTTGAGCTTGAGGCAGATCTTGCGGCCGAAGTCGTAGGCGTGGTCTTCGTGGATGAGGGTGGAAAGGGCATCCGCCGGGTCTCCGTTGAGGAGGATGTCCAGCTTGACCAGCCGCGCCGGACGGAAATCCGTCACATGGTAGTCGAAGGAAGCATAGCCCTTGGAGATGGACTTGAGCTTGTCGTAGAAGTCGAAGACCACCTCCGACAGCGGAAGGTCGTAGTTGAGTTCCACGCGGTCCGTGGTAATGTAGTGCTGGCCGATCAGCGTCCCCCGCTTGTCCATGCACAGTTTCATGATGGGGCCGTAGAAATCTGCCTTGGAGATGATCTGGGCACGGATGTAGGGCTCTTCGATATGGTCGATGACCGATGCCGGCGGCAGCCCCGAAGGGTTGTGCACGTCCACAACTTCCCCCTTGGTGGTGAACACTTTATACGATACGTTGGGCACCGTTGTAATCACGTCCATGTTGAACTCCCGGAACAGGCGCTCCTGGACGATCTCCAGGTGCAGCAGCCCCAGGAAGCCGCAGCGGAACCCGAAGCCGAGGGCCAGCGAACTCTCCGGCTCATAGGTGAACGAAGCGTCGTTGAGCTGGAATTTCTCCAGCGTGGCACGGAGCTCCTCGAACTTGGAGGCATCTACCGGATAGAGGCCCGCAAAGACCATGGGCTTCACTTCCTCGAACCCCGCAATAGCCTCACGGCAAGGCGTTTCCACGTGCGTTATGGTGTCTCCCACCTTTACCTCCACGGCCGCCTTGATGCCCGTGATAATATAGCCCACATCTCCGGCACGCACCTCTCCGGTGGGGTTGAGCTTGAGCTTGAGGTTCCCCACCTCTTCCGCCTCATATTCGTTGCCGGTAGAGAAAAACTTCACCTTGTCCCCGGTGCGGAGCGTCCCGTTCACCACCTTGAAATAGGCAATAATGCCGCGGAACTGGTTGAAGACCGAGTCGAAAATAAGGGCCTGCAGCGGCGCCGAAGCGTCCCCTTTGGGCGCCGGAACGCGGTCTACGATGGCATCCAGCACGGCCTGCACCCCTTCCCCGGTACGGGCGCTCACCCGCAGCACCTCTTCCGGGTCGCAGCCCAAAAGGTCGCAAATCTGGTCCTGCACCACCTCCGGCTGGGCTGAATCCATGTCTATCTTGTTGAGCACGGGAATGATTTCCAGGCTATGGTCGATGGCCTGATAGAGGTTGGAAATGGTCTGGGCCTGAATACCTTGCGAGGCGTCCACCACCAGCAGCGCCCCTTCGCAGGAAGCAATGGAGCGCGACACCTCGTAGCTAAAGTCCACGTGCCCCGGGGTGTCAATAAGGTTGAGCCGGTAGGTTTCCCCGCCGCGCCGGTAGTCCATCTGGATGGCGTGGCTCTTGATGGTGATGCCTTTTTCCCGCTCCAGATCCATGTCGTCCAGCACCTGGTTTTCCATTTCCCGGTCGCTCAGGGTTTGGGTGAGCTCCAGCAGGCGGTCCGCCAGGGTAGATTTACCATGGTCGATATGGGCGATGATGCAGAAATTGCGGATATTCTTCATAGTCTGCAAATATAACGCAATTTGCGCAAACTGCAAAGAGGTAGGCGCCGCTTACAAGGCACCGGCATTCAGACCGGACGACAGCCCCTTAATACACCCACTGGTGGAAATAGTCAAAGTCCGCAAAGCCGGAGGGGCCCATGCAGTAGAGGGCGCTGCGGTAACCGGTGAAATAGTCAAGGGTATACTGCATCTGCAGCGTATAGTCCAGCTGCGTCCAAGCCGTCCCGTCCAGGGAGTAGCTGAGGAAGGCGGTATCGGCTTTGTCGGCCGGGTCCTGAGGCGTAAAGACATAGCGGATGCGGAGCCACACGGCCTCCCCGTCCGGCAGCGGTGCGCGGTACACCTCCTGCTCCCGTTCGCGGGCCACCAGGAAGCGGGCACCCTGAGCCGCCACTTCCACGCCGATGCGCGCGCTCCGGCTCTGGAAGGCGCAGAGGCCCGCTCCGGCACCCGGGGACAGCGCCGATGCATCCAGCCGCACCTCGCTGATGCAGCGCGGTCCCACCGTCCGCTGGGTGAGCGTCCCGAGGGCCTGCGGGAGGCTGTCGGCCGGATGGGCCTGCAGCCGCAGGAAGCCCGGCCGCTCCGTCAGCGACCAGTCTCCCGGATCCTTGTGATTCCACTGCCAGACCAGCGCCAGCGGGCCGGAAGAGAATTCGTCCGACGCCCAGACATAGTCCCCCTCGGAGTCTTCCGGAAGGGTCACCGGCACCGTCTGCAGCGGTTTTCCGCCATCACCCATCACCGGCCAGCCGTCTTCCCAGCGCACCGGCTGGAGCGTGGGGATGCGTCCCACCGCCCCATGGTCCTGGAACTGGATGGCATACCAGTCGCCGGAAGGCGTATCCACCAGCGGACCCTGCGCAATGCCGTCCTTCTCCCGGCCGTCCAGCGTGCCGCAGAGCACCACCCGGCTTTCGTACGGTCCGTCTATCTTCCGGCTCCGCCAGCAGGTGGCCTGCCGGATGCCGTCCCGCGGCCAGTCAATCTCCAGGATATAGTAATAGGGGCCGATATGGTAGAAATGCGCCCCCTCGGCCCGGAGCCCCATCCCCTCCCGGGGGGCCTCCAGGATCACTTTTTCCGTGCCGATGACCGCGCTTCCGTCCGGCGCCAGTTCCACCAGGCGGAGGTCTCCGTTGCCCCAGACCACAAAGAGGCGCCCCTCGTCAAAGAGGAGGCCCGGGTCGTGGAAGAACCAGTCGTCAAAGACCGTGCGCTCCCAGGGCCCGTTCACGATGTCCCGCGTCCGGTAGAGGTAGCTCCGGTGCTGGTCGTTGGCCACGAAGAGGGCATAGTAGATGCCGTCCTGATAACGCAGCGAAGTGGCCCACTGGCCCTTTCCATAGGCGTTTTTCCCGTTCCGGAGATGATAGACATCGTCATCCTCCAGCACGTCGAAAATATAACTGACGATGCGCCAGTGTACGAGGTCCCGCGAATGCATGACGGGGGCGCCGGGGCAGAAAAACATGGTGGTGCTCACCATGTAGTAGTCCTCCCCCACCCTTATGACATCGTTGTCCGGAATGTCCGTATAGGTGAGCGGGTTTTCCGCCGTCCAGCGCACCGGAGCGGGGGCCGGCCCCGCGCAGGAGACCAGCGCCAGGGCCAGCCCGGCCCAAAGGAACAGCTTTTTCATACTAGCGGACTACTTCACTTCCAGCACCACCACCGAGGCGGCGGGGAGGGTGAGCTTTACGGTCTTCCCGGAAACTTTGGCGCCCTGGAAGGTGGCAGGCGTCACGGCCGGGAGCTGTCCGAAGTCGTTATAGTCATGGACGTCCCGGGCGGTCAGGATTTCGCCCTTCACGCTTCCGGGCTTGAACCCGTTGAAGGAGATTTCCACCTGCACGGCCTTATCCAGCTGCGGATTGGCCAGGGAGACGTGGTATGCACCGGAGGCGTCGCGGGAGGTGCAGGCGCTGAAACTGTCCATGATGCGGCCGTCCTCGGAAACCAGTTTGCCGCAGCTGTACTCAGAAGGCACATAGGTGGCGTTCTGGTGCACGTTGAACATGCGGAAGACGTGGTAGGTGGGCGTGAGCACCATCTCGGGACCCTTGGTAAGGATCATGGCCTGCAGCACGTTCACAATCTGGGCGATGTTGGCCATCTTCAGGCGCGCCGTGTGCTTCTGGAAGATGTTCAGCGACAGGGCGGCCACCATGGCGTCCCGCATGGTGTTCTGCTGGAACAGGTGACCGGGGTTGTAACCGGGCTCCACGTCGAACCAGGTGCCCCATTCGTCCAGGAAGAGGGCTACGCGGCGCTTGGGGTCGTAGGCGTCCATGATGGCTTCGTGGTTACGGAGCACTTCGTCAATCTCCACGGCCTTGGCCAGGACGTTGTAATATTCCTCCGGCGTGAAATCCGTGGCCGAGCCCTTGCTCTCCGTCCAGCTCATGCAGGTGTAGTAATGCAGCGACAGGCCGTCCATCTTGGAGGCGGCGTTCTTCATGAGGGTGCGGGTCCAGTCGTAGTCATAGTCCGAAGCGCCGCAGGCCACCTTGAAGAGGCGGTTGCCGCTGTAGTTGCGGGAGTAGAGGGCGTAGCGCTTGTAAACGTCGGAATAGTACTGAGCCGTCATGTCTCCGCCGCAGCCCCAGCTTTCGTTTCCCACACCCAGGTATTTGACCTTCCAGGGCTCCTTGCGGCCGTTTTGGGCCCGGAGCTCCGCCATGGAACCGTTTTCGGCCGTCATGTACTCCACCCACTTGGCCAGCTCCTCCACGGTGCCGGAACCCACGTTGCCGCTGATGTAGGGCTCGATGTCCAGCATCTCGCACAGGTTCAGGAATTCATGCGTGCCGAAGGAATTGTCCTCCACGGTGCTGCCCCAGTTGTTGTTCACCAGCTTGGGGCGCTTTTCCTGGGGGCCGATGCCGTCCATCCAGTGGTATTCGTCGGCAAAGCAGCCGCCCGGCCAGCGGAGGACGGGCACCTTGAGGGCCCGGAAGGCATTGAGGACGTCTGTCCTGTAGCCATTTACGTTGGGGATGGGGGAGTCTTTCCCCACCCAGATGCCCTCGTAGATGCAGCGGCCCAGATGTTCGGAGAACTGGCCGTAGATTTCGGCGGGAATCACGGGCTGGTCCGCGGCGGCCGCGTCCACGGAAACTTTCACCTGGGCCTGGAGGGCCAGGGAGGCGGCGAGCGCCGCCAGAAGGAGCGTCATTCGTTTCATATACTGTGGTTATTTTACTTTCTTTCCCCAATAGGTGGCGTTGAGCGTCTTTTCCGTACCGGCATACACGAGGGTGGCCTTCCGGGGCGATGCCTCCCAGTCCGCCTCACGCGCTACCACCACCACCACGGGCTTGCCGCCGTCGGGGCTCAGGGTGAGGAACTGCCGGCCTTCGTCAAAGCTCCAGCTGCCGGTGAGCGCGCCGGACATGGCGCCGCTCTCGTTGAGGATAAGGGTCTCGGAGGCGTCCTGCACGGCGTACTGGTACTTGAGGTTGATGTGCTCCCAGGTGCCGGCGATATCGGCCTTCTTCACGCTTTGTTTGGCGAGCCCGGCATAGCGCTCGGGAAGGGCGACGGGCCAGAGGTCCGTGAGGTTGTCGGCCGACGAAGGGCACCAGACGATGCGGCGCACGTGCCCCATCATGATGGCGTTGGCGTAGGTGTTGCCGCCGGCACCGGCGGGAAGGCGGCCCTGCGAGCAGTAGAACCAGTCGCCGGTGCCCTCCTGCTGGAAGATGCAGCAGTGCGAAATGCCCACCCAGCCGTATCCTTCCGAGAATTTGTAAGGATGGGTGACGATGGGATAGCAGTCTCCGCGGGCGTTGGTGAAGTTGCGGCCGGTGATGTCGTAGTACGGGCCTTCTATCTTTTCCGCCCGCACCACGCGGGTGTTGTAGGGGACATCCAGGCCGTCATAGGCCATGAACAGATAATAGAAGCCGTCCTTGTAAACAATCTCCGGGGCCTCGCTGCCCTGCCAGCGGGTGTCGTTGCGGGCGCCTATCCGGACGCCGTAGCCGTTGGCCGCCAGGCCGGCCGCGCTGTCTGCCCAGGGGTCTCCCGGAGCCTTCACCGGAAGGCCCGTGGAGGGATTGATTTCCAGGAGGGTGAAGCCGCTGTGCCAGGAGCCGTGGATGAGCCAGTGCTTCCCGTCAGGCGCGGCAATGTAGGTGGGGTCGATGGCATTGTAGTAGAAGTAGGCGTTCCAGTCGTTGTTGCCGGAGCGGCCCCAGCCGTCCTTCCCCTTGTCCGAGGAGGAGCAGGTGACAAAGCCCTTGTCCTCCCATTTGCCGGCGGCGGGGTCCGTGCTTTCGCAGAGGCCGATGAAGGCCCGCTCCGTCCAGGAGTTGCCGCCGGAGATGTTGTTGTTCACTACAATGCAGTAATACATCCGGAGCTTTCCGTCCACGGCCCGCACCACCGGCGCCCAGTAGCCGTAGTCCGGATTGGCGATGGCGGGAAGGCCCATGTCGGCCCGGATGGCGTTGAGCTTTTCCTTCACCCAGGCGGGGGCGTCGTTCATGGGACCGGGAATGTATTCCCAGTTCACCAGGTCCTTGGAGCGCTTGCCGGGGAAATGGCGGCCCTCAGGGGCCTTCAGGTGCTCGTTGCCGTACGAGGCGTCCGTCCCGTACAGATAATAATACCCGTTGTAATAGGCGATGGAAGGGTCGTGCACGTTGGCGAGGTTCCACATGACGTGGTAGTCCCAGCCGGCGATGGAGGAGTAGTCGTCCGCGTAGTCCGGGATGGTCTCTTCCGTGGTGGGGACGGGATCTTTTCCGTCCACGGGGCGGGTGGGGACCACGGGGTCTTCCTTCTTGCAGGAAGCCAGGGCCAGGATGCCGCAGAAGACGATAACGGTAAGTTTGGGATATCTCATGGCTGAAAAGGTTGTGGAGACGGGCTGCCCCGTCTCCACAAAGATAATCAAAAATGGTTTAATCCAGGCTGGTTACCGGGTGAACTTCCCCGTAGGCCGCCTTCCAGTCCGGTGCGTTGTCGGTGTTGTTGTTGGCCGAGTTGCCGGTGAGGTTCGGGTTGGCGTTGCGGGTTCCCTGGAACATGGGGAAGTACTCGTGCCCCTTCTGGTAGTACTTGGAGAAGGAATCGTCCGTAGCCTCCGAAGCGCTCAGGTTGTGGGTGGTGAGAGGCAGGGTCACGTCCTTGTCGAAGATGTAGCGGCTGTGCTCAGCAATCTGGGCCAGGCGGGCGCTGTCGTAGAAGAAGCCCCAGCGGATGAGGTCTATACCGCGGCCGTTCTCACAGCCGAACTCCTTCGGGCGCTCCACGTTGGCAATCTGCTCGAAGAGCTTGTCCTTGGTCCAGCCGGAAGCGGCGAGCGGGGCCAGGGCCGCGCGGGCGCGCACCCGGTTGATGTACTGGAGGGCGCCGTCGGGACCGTTGACTTCGTTCTCGCACTCGGCGGCGCGCAGCAGCACGTCGCTGTAGCGCATGAGGCGCACGTTGATGCCGCAGTGCAGGCCGGTGACCACCGTCTCATAGAGGTTGTTGCGGGCGTTGGTGTGCTTGCACACGGCAATGCCGCCGTTCTCGTTGTTGGTGCGGAGGGTGTTGGCCGTCTCGGCCGTGATCTCCTGCATGTAGATGGTATTGCAGCGGGGATCGCCATTGGGATAGGCGGCCGTCTTGGCGCCGGTGTAGGCGCTGTATTCGGGCTCATAGGTGAGGGCGGTCCAGTACAGGCGCGGATCCAGCGTACCGTCGGTGCACTTCTCGGCCTTGAACAGGTTGTACAGCCAGTTGGACATGGAGACGTCTGCCCAGCCGCCGAATTCGCCGGGACCGAAGTTGGCCTCCAGGGCGTGGCCCTGCGTGGCGTTGGAGGAGATGTTCACGGGAGTCCATTCCTCGTCGGAACCGCCCGTGCCATAGTCCATGAACTGCACCTCGAAGAGGCTCTCGGCGTTGTTCTCGAACTCGGCCCCTTCCTTGAAGTTGGCGCCGTAGTCGGCCATGAGCTCATAGTGGCCGTACTTCTCGTTGCCGCCGTCGGCGCTGCTCATCAGGTCTCTCAGGACCGCCAGGGCTTCCGCATACTTGTGGCGGAACATGAGGGCGCGGGCATAGTAGCCGGCCGCTGCACCGCAGGTGGCGCGTCCCTTGGCCCATTCGCCGCCGGCATCGCGCTTGGGAAGCAGCTCCATCGCCTTGGAGAAGTCCTTTTCAATCTGGTCGAAAACCTCGTCCTGGGGGACGTTGGCCGCATAGATGGTCTCCAGGGAGCCGTACTGGTCGTAGTCGGTGAACAGCGGAACGGTCTGGTAGTAAGTGGCCAGGGTGTAGTAGGCAAGGCCTCTCAGGAAAAGGGCCTGTCCCTCAATCTGGGGAATCTTCTCACCGGTGAACGAGCCTTTCTCAATCTTGCTGATGACAAAGTTGCAGCGGTTCACCACATGGAAGCAGTCGCGCCAGATCCACTGGTCGGTGACGTCGTAGTTGCTGTCGGAATTGAGGTGGTCGGCGGCCAGGTACCAGGCGTTCTGGGGGTTCCAGGCCTCGTCGCCGCGCACCACGTCATGCATGTACCCTACGCGGGCGAAGGTGCCTTCCAGGCGGATGCGGTTGTAGCAGGCGATGAGCGCCTCCTGGAGGTCTGCCTCGGTGTTGCCGAAGTCGTAGGTGGTCTGGTTGTTCGTATTCTGGACGGCCAGCTGCTTTTCGCAGGAAGCAAAGGCAAAGAGGGCCGCAAGGGATGCCAGGACTATCGTTATCTTTTTCATAATCGTGTGCATTATCAGGTTAGAAGGACAGGTTCACGCCCAGCATGAAGGTAACGGGAGCCGGGTAGGAGCAATAGTTGTAGCCAGGGGTGAACACGCCGCCGGCGAAGTCGATGTTGTAACCCTTGTAAGCGGTTACCGTGGCCAGGTTCTGGCCCGACAGATAGACGCGGGCGCCGCTGAGGAAAGCGCCTTCGAAGAGCTTCTCAGGGAAGTTGTAGCCCAGTTCCACGTTGGCGATCTTCCAATAGGCGCCGTTCTGCAGGAAGCGGGAGCTGAACAGGTCGTTCGTTACCGAGCCGTCGGCCGAATTGGCCACGCGCGGGTAGCGGGTGCTCGGATTCTCGGCGGTCCAGGCGTTCACCAGGTCCACGCTCTTGTTATTGATGCCGTAGGAGCTGTGCAGGGCCATGTCCACATAGTCCACCAGCTTGTGTCCGGCGGCGCCGAAGGTGGAGACGGTGAGGTCGAAGCCCTTGTACTCCAGGCGGGCGCTCAGGCCGAACTGCACTTTGGCCATGCCGCTGCCGAGGAACGTGCGGTCGTCGGCCGTGATCTGGCCGTCCGGGACGCCGGCGGGGCCGCTGATGTCGGCATAGGCCACGTCGCCGGGCTTGGCGCCGTTCTGGATCACCAGGTTGCCCTGGCTGTTCACGTGGTTGTCAATGTCGCTCTGGCTCTGGAAGATGCCTTCGTACACGTAGCCGTAGAAGCGGCCTACCTCCTCGCCCACGACGGTGCGGCACATGGCATCGTCCCGGGAGGTGGTGGTGAGGCCCAACGAGGTCACCCGGTTCTTGGGGAAGGTGACGTTGCCGGAGATGTCGTACTTGAGGGCGTTCTTGTAGTTGCGGTAGCTGGCGGAGAGCTCCACGCCGGAGTTCACCATGGTGGCCGCGTTCATGGTCACGCTGTCGTTGGTGGCGCCGGCCTCGGCGGGCACGGGCACGCTGTACAGCAGGTCTTCCGACTTGGCGTTGTAGTAGTCCAGGTTCACTTCCAGGGCGCCGGCGAACATGGCGTAGTCGATACCCACGTCCAGGGTCTTCTTCTTTTCCCAGCGGATGTGCTCGTTCACATAGTTGGAGATGGCCGAACCGGTGACCTTGCTGCCGCCGAAGCTGTAGGTGTAGTTGCCGCGGGCCATGGTCTCCATGAAGGCATAGTCGCCGATGTTCTCGTTACCGAGGATACCGTACGAAGCGCGGAGCTTGAGGAGGCTCACCAGCTGAGGATCCACGTTGAAGAAGGGCTCCTTGTCCACCCTCCAGCCGAGGGAGAAGGACGGGAACCAGTCGAAACGGTTTACGCTGAGGCGCGAGCTGCCGTCCCGGCGGACGGTCACCTGCAGGAGGTAGCGGCCGTCGTAGTCGTAGTTGACACGGCCGATGAGGGAAGCCAGCACATGCTCGCTCTCAAAGGAGCCGGCGTCGCGGGTGGTGGCGTTGGAAACCTGCAGATAGTAGGGTTCCGGCATGTTGTTGCCCCAGCCGTCCAGGCGGTGGAACAGCTCCCGCTGGAAGGTCATACCGGCCACGGCGTTGATGTGGTGCAGGCCCAGCTTGCCGTCGTAGGTGAGGTAGTTCTCCACCAGGAAGCCGGAGTTGTTGCGGTAGTCTTCCGACAGCCGTTCGTTGCTCTTGGCCAGGTAGTTGGCGTTGGACAGGATGAACGAAGGGATGAAGGTGAAATCCTTGCAGAAAGTCTGGCTGTAGGAGAGGTTGAGGGTATAGTCCAGCTTGTGGTTGTCGTTCTTGAGGCCCACCATGTCCATGAGGTCCACGATGGCGCTTCCGGTGGCCACGATGCGGTCTACGGAAGTGTTGCGCTGGATGAGGCTGTTGTAAAGGAGCGGGTTCGCCAGGCGGATGTCGCCGTGCACATTGTCGTAATAGGTGCCGAAACCATAGCCGTCATAGCTGTAGTCGGAGGCGGCGCCCACAATCCGGTCCAGGAACCAGGTGCTCTCGTCATGCGCCTTGATGGACGGGGGCATGAACAGGGTGGTGGCCATGATGGGGTACTGGGTGCCGTAGAGGCCCTGTACGTACTCGTTGGCGTTGGAGGACGACATGTTGTCCTGCTTGCTGTGGGAATACACCACGCCGGTGCGCAGCTTCACGAACTTGATGTCCAGGGTGTTGTTGATGCGGGCGGTGAAACGGTCGTAGTTGGGACCGGCGCCCACCAGGGTGCCGCGCTGGTTGAAGTAGTCCAGCGCCACGTTGAAGGTGCTGTTCTCGCCGCCGCCGGAGAAGTTCACGTTGTGGTTCTGGCGGATGCCGGTCTTGAACATCTCATTGAACCAGTCGGTGTTCACCACGGCCGGGTCCAGATACACCTCGCTGGAGGGATTGTAGCCGGCGGGGACTTCCAGGCCGTTGGCCGCGTAGCTCTGGCGGATGAAGTCGCCGTACTGGGCGGCGTCCATGACCTTGTAGACACCCTTGCGGATCTTGTCCACGCCCACGTAGCCGCGGTAGTCCACCTTCACGGGCTGGTTCTTCTTGCCGCTCTTGGTGGTGATGATGACCACGCCGTTCGCCGCACGGGAACCGTAGATGGCAGCCGCGGAGGCATCCTTCAGCACCTGGATGGTCTCGATGTCGTTGGGGGAGAAGTCGCGGATGGTGGTGCCCATGGGCACGCCGTCAATCACGTACAGCGGGGAGGTGTCGCCGAAGCTGCCCAGACCGCGGATCCTCACGGCCGGGTCGGCACCCGGCTGGCCGTCGGAAGTGATCTGGACGCCGGCCACCTTGCCCTCGAGCATGGTGGAGATGTTGGAGTGCGAGACCTTCTTCATCTCGTCGGCATCCACGATGGCCACCGAACCGGTGAGGTCCACCTTCTTCTGGGAACCGTAACCAATTACCACCACCTGGTCCAGGAGGGTGTTTTCGGTCTGCATGGTAATTACGCCCAGCGAACCGCCTTTGGTCACTTCCACCTCCACGGTGGTGAAGCCTACGGAGATGAACTGGAGCACCGAGCCCACGGGGGCCTGGAGGGAGAAATTGCCGTCGAAGTCGGCCGTGGTGCCGTTGGTGGTGCCTTTGACCACTACGCCGGCGCCGATGAGGGGCTCACCGGTCTCGTCCACCACCGTGCCGCTAACGGTCACGTTGTCCTGCGCCACGGCCTGGTAGCCTGTCTGTCCGCCAAGGACAGCCGGCATGGCAGCCAGAAGGCCGCAGAGTGCAATGCTTGCAAATATCTTTTTCATAGGTAACTGTCTTTAGCTTAGTCGAATACGAGATAGGATTCTTCCGTGACGATGGCGAAGGTCACGTCTGCCGGATCTACGGGGATGTTGTCGTAGTACTGGAAATGCTCTTCCCCGATACCGTACTGCACATGGTAGCGGATGCTGGCTGTGCCGGCGGCATTGTTGGCTACGGAAATGGTCACTACAGAGCCGCTGAGGTTCATCAGGAAGTTGTCCCAGTTCCAGTTGCTGGCAGCCACGGCGGAGGCGAAGCTGTCGCCCCAGCCGAAGTGGTCCATGCGGACGACGCAGTATTCGGCGCCGTCGGCCTTGCGGAGGATCACGCAGGGGCCCTGCCAGTTCGACTGGGCAAGGGAATTGACGCTCATCCTTACGCTCTGGACGGTGCCCTGGGGCACATCCCAGTTGTTGGAGAAGGTGGTCCACCAGGCGTTGCTGAAGTCTTCGGCACCTACCGGGACGCTCTGGGCGGGCTGCTCGCTCGCGCTCAGTTTGACGTCAAAACCGGTGGTGAACACTTCTCCGGAGGGGGCGGTGTAACTGACGGCACCCATGTCCCCGTACGTTGTTCCGGCGCTGCCGAAAGCCCGGTAAACCATGTCGTCGGTGTAGGTCACCGTATACTGGTCCGGTGCCAGGGGAAGCCGGGAACCGTCGCTGTAAACGGCGTTTACGCAGATGGCTTCCGGGGAAAGGGTGAGGTGCAGGCAACCGCCTATTACAAAGGCGTTTACATTGGCGCTGATACCCACCAGCTTGGCGTCCACGGCGGCCTGCTCCAGGATGATGAGGCAGGACTCTTCCGTGACGATGCCCACCTGGAGGTCGGCGCTGTCCACTGCGATGCCGGTGTAGCGCTGCATGTGGGTTTCGCCGGTGGCGTAGGTGACATTGTACTGGACGTCAGCCGTTCCGTCGCCGTTGTTGGTGACGGTGATGCTCACGGCCGACATGTTCTGGTTGGCAGCGAACGTGTCGAAGTTCCAGTCGCATTCGGTGGCGGCGATGCCGTCGTAGCCGGCGCCCCAGCCGAAGTTGTCCATGCGCACCACGGCGTACTCGTTGAGCGCTGCGCCGCGGAGGATGGTGCACGGGCTGTGCCAGTTCTCCAGGTTGTCGGAATAGAGGAACATGTGGATGGTGGTGCTTTCACCGGCGGCTACAGGGCGGTCGGCGGAAAGGAAGGTGCTCCACCAGCCGTTGCTGAAGTCCATGGCGCCTACGGCCTCGACACCCTTCTTGACCAGGACCTTGCAGCTGGTCTTGACGCCGGAGAAGTCAATCTCCACCTCCTGCTCGCCCTCGACGGGCTGTACCTGACCGAACACGAGGGCGCTGTTGTCCAGGATGACGGTGGAGCCGTCGCCCTTGGTGCCGGTGACCTCCAGGCCGCCGGTATAGAACGGCACGGGAGCGTCGTATACATAGTAGGTGGTGGTGAAAGGCAGATGGGTGACGGCGATGGAGGCGAGGTCGGTCACTTCGAAGTTGTAGTAGCCCACCACGGCCTTGCCCACGTTGCCCAGTTTGGTGCGGTTATAGGAGAAAGCCACGGTCTTGGTACCGGTGGTGCTCATGTCGGGTTCCACCAGGGCGAGGTCTTCGCGGGGAACGGTGGTCACGAAACCGTCTTCGAAGGTGACGGTGGCCACGGCTCCGCCCCAGTAATCCTCTTCACCCAGCGGCACGGTGACCGGATAGCCCGTCACTTCGATGGAAGCGGCGTCGAAATCCGGGATTTCCTGCACCTGAGAAGGAATGAGGTAGGCATTTTTCATCTCAAAGTGGCTGCCGTCGCAGATGAGGAAGACATTCACGTCGGAAGTGGCCGAAACTGTCTGGTTGTAGCGTTCCACGATGGTGAAGCCGTCCGTAGCCACGGAAGTGGCCTCCAGGAAGGCGGCGCCGGCCTTGGCATGGTCGACCGTCATGGTGACGTAGGCGCCGTACATCTTCTCGCGGAATTCGTCCCAGTTCACTTCTTCCTGGCCGCCGTAGTCGAACTCGATGGCCGAGGCGTTGTAGTCTGCGTTGCCCCAGCCGTACCAGTCGGAGCGGAGGACGAAGTACTCGGAATAACCGTCTCCGTCGCGCTCGCCGTTTGCGAGGCACACATTCCAGTTGTTCCAGTTGTTGGCCTTGGTGCCGTAGTTTACGAACTCAAGGACCAGTTTCTTGCCCGAAGGGACGGCAAAATACTGGCTGAATTCGCTCCACCAGCCGGAGGAGTTGTCGTCTGCACCCACTACGACGGACGCCAGGTCCACATAGGTGGTGTCACCTTGGTTGCGCTTGTTCTTCTCGTCCTGATACTGGGCAATCTTGTCGGCAAGATCGTCCGGAGCATCGATGACATACGGCTCCAGGGCCGTACATCCGGCAGCGAAGAACGTGACGCACAATGCGTTAAGCACTAAATTCTTGGCTTTCATGTTGGTTGGTTTTGGTTAATGTATTGTATATGTGTTGTTTGTTTACAGTCTGATGGAGGGCCAGCCGTCTTCCCAGCGGAGGGGACGTACGATGAGGTGGGCGTTGTACTGGAATTCCCGGTCGTATCCGTGGAAGAGGAGAAGGTCTCCGTCTGGAGCGGCCGTGACGGCGCAGTGTCCCACGCCGGGATAGCGCTCCGTGCCGCTCGCCACCACGGTGCCGCCGCCGTTGAGGAGCGGGACGCCGTTCCGGTCCACGTACGGGCCGGTCACCGTCTTTGCGCGCCCGCAAATTACTTTATAAGTGCTCCGGGGCCCGCGGCAGCAGAGGTCGTAGCTGGCAAACAGATAGTACCAGCCGTCCCGCCTGACGATGAAAGGCGCCTCCACGGCCCCGTTCCCGGGGTCGAAGGCTTTCCCGCGCGGGTCTGCCTTGATGGCGGTGTCGGTCCGGGAAGTGTCTTCCGCCGTTCCTTCCGGACGGCTGCAGAGCGGATACCATACCTGCGGTTCGGCAGGCCGGGTGAAGGTGCTGTCCAGCTGCACCAGCTTGAGCCCGTCCCAGAAGGAGCCGAAGCTGAGCCAGGGGGTCCCGTCTTCGTCCACGAAAAGGTTGGGGTCGATGGCGTTCCAGTTGTCGCGGCCGCCTACCGAGCGCACCACGCAGCCGTGGTCTTCCCATTTGTAGAGCGGCGACGCCGGATCGAGGGTCCGGTTGGTGGCTACGCCGATGGCGCTGTCGTTCTTGCCGAAGGAGGAGCAGGAATAGTAGAGATAGTACGTGCCGTCGTGGTACGAAATGTCCGGCGCCCAGGTGTGGCCGCGGTAGCCGGGAACGCTTTGGAGGGCCCACTCCGGCGGGTTGTCGAACACCCGGCCGGCGAAGGTCCAGTCCACCGTGTCGGGGGAGGTGAAGATGTGGATGCCGAAGCCGGTGCAGAACAGGTACCAGGTGCCCTCGCAGCAGATGGCCACCGGGTCGTGGGCCGGCGGCATTGAGGGCGGAAATTCCGGAAATCCGCTTTGCGCACGGGCGCAAAGAGCGGTGGAAACGGCGGCCCAGAGGGCCAGGAGATGCTTCAGTGTCATCAACGGAATGGTTAACCGAAGCAAAGGTAGGGAGATTATACGCCCTTTGGGTGCACAAAAACACCGAAAAGGTGGATTTTTGACCGGAGGAAACTAGGCCTTTCCCACGGCGCTGGGCGCCACCCCGTATTCCTTGCTGAAGCAGCGGGTGAAATACTTGGGGTCGTTGAAGCCCACCTCGTAGGCCACCTCCGACACATTCAGGAGGGTGTTCTCCAGCATTTCCCGGGCCACGGACAGGCGGTATTTGCGGACGAGCTGGCCGATGGACAGCCCCGCCGTCTCCTGCAGCCGTCCGTTAAGGGAGGTCTTGCTCATTCCCATGGCGGTGCAGAAGCCGTTCACGTCCAGGGAAGGGTCTTTGTAGCACCGGCGGAGCACTTCCAGCACCTTGTCCATGAACTGGTCTTCCTGCCGGCTCTCTTCCGAGCGCCGCTCCTGGGCGAAACGGAGCTTCTGGGAGGCCAGTTCCTCGTTCTGGCGCACCAGGATGGCATTTTGCCGGTTGAGTTCCTCCGCCTTCCGGGAAATTTCCCGCGTCCGCTGCGCCACCGTTTCTTCCAGGACGGCCTGGCGCTTGCGTAAAGATCTGGTCCTCAGGTAAATACCTGTCCACGCCAGGGCGAGGGCCGCCAGGGCGGCCAGCAGCAGGAACCACCACGTATGGTAGAAATAGGGCGCCACCACCACGGGGAGCGACAGGCTTCCCTGCACGCGCCCTGCCGTATCCAGCGCGTCCACCCGGAAGACATAGCGGCCGTGGGGGAGGGTGGAATAGCCCGCCGAATGCTGCCCGCCGGAAAGCACCGTCCAGTCTTTGTCAAAGCCTTCCAGCCGGGTGCGGTAGACAAGATGGGTGCGGGCGTCCGAGGCCAGCTGGGCGAAGCGGAACACGATGGAACGGTCCCGCTCATGGAGGGTAAGGCTCCCAAGGAAAGGGTCCGGGAAGGCGCGTTCGCCCACCTCTATGCCCGTGAAGCGCAGCGGTCCGCGGCGGGTTTCGGCGACGAAGGAGGCGGGGTCCACCGCCGAAAAGCCTTGGTCGTGTCCGAAGTAGAGGAGCCCGTCCGTGCCCGCGCAGGCATTGTTCCAGTGGAAGCGGACCCCGGAAAGCCCGTCTTCCCTGAAGAGGGGAACCACCGCCCCGGTTGCCGCGTCCACCCGGTTGAGGCCGTGCTCCGTACTCACCCATACGTTGCCGCCAGGGTCGCAGAGGATGCCGCGTACCCGGTCGTTGGAAAGGCCCTGCGCCGTTGTAAACGCCTGGAAATCATAGCTTCCATCGGCCTTCCGCAAGCCTTTGTAAAAGCCGCCGCCGTTACTGCCCAGGTACATTTCCCCGTCTTCCTTCTCCCAGATGGCGCAGATCTTTTCCAGCACCCGCGACGAAGGGTCGTCCAGTTTGTAGCGGTAATGGACATAGGGAAAACGGCCGTCTTCCCCGCGGCGGGTGAGGTCGAAGACGAAGAGTCCCTGCAGGCTCCCTATCCAGAGATGGCCGCTGCTGTCGATACAGGATCCGATGCAGCCCGCCGCCGGCTCGTCCAGGGCGGGCGTCCAGCTGCCCAGGTGGGGGTCGAAGAGGTAGATGCCGCGGTTGGAACCCACCCAGAGGAGTCCGTTCCGGCGGTCGCTTTCCAGCACGCCCACAAAGTCCGCCAGCCCTTCTCCGCCCCTCAGGTGGGAGACCACCCGGTAGGGCCGCCGCGTGGAAACCAGGTCGATGCCCCCGCCCCAGGTGCCCACCCAGAGGAGGCCGTCCCCGGCCGGCTCCAGTTCGCTCACGCTGTTGTGCGAGAGCCCGCCCGGCTGCTGCCGCAGGTGGAAAAACTGCTGCGCCCCCGGTTCCAGGATATTGAGCCCTCCTTCCACGGTGCCCACCCAGAGACGCCCGTCCTCCTCCTGGAAAATGGCGTTCACCGTTCCCGCAGAAAGGCTGCCGGGCTGGGTGTCGGAATGAGAGAAATTACTGATTTTCAGTGATTTCGGAGAAAGGATCTGGAGGCCATGGGTTTCTGTTCCAATGAGGAGCCGGTCTCCGTGGAAGGCCATGCCGTTGATGACTTCCGCCCCCACGCGCTCAAAATCGTCCGACAGCGGATGGTACACATTGAGCCCGTGCAGGGTGGAGGCCAGCAGCTGCCCTTCCGGAGTGACGGCCAGCGAAGAGACAAAGTTCTGGGTGAGCGAGCGCGGGTTGGCCGGCTGGGTCACGTAGTGCTTCCATTCCCCCGTGGGCCGGTACAGGAGGTACAGCCCCAGCTCCGTGGAAATCCAGAGACGGTCCCCCATGGGTTGATAATCAGATACATAAGTACCTTCGCCCAGCTGCAGCTGCGGGAAGAGCGGCACCGGTTCCAGCTTTCCGTCCGCGCGCGGGAGTATCTTATGGATGATTCCGCCCAGGCATACCCACATGCTGCCGTCCCCGTCCACGTCTTCCAGGACAATGTTCGCCATGTCCAGGCGCGGGTCCGTGCAGGAGGCGGTGCCGGAAAGGGATCCGTCCGGTGAAAAGGTGAAACGAAAGAGCGTGGGGCCGAAAAGGGCCCACATGGCGCCTTCCGCGTCCGTCACCACCGAGTTGCAGGCCAGGTTGCCGGCCCCTTCCGGGAGGGGGAGCTCCAGGGCGGAAGGCGTGAGCGTGCGGAGCTCCAGGATGTCCAGGCCGCCTTCCGACCCAATCCAGAGCCGGCGGAAACGGTCCTCCTCCAGTACACGGACGAAGCTGCTCTTGAGGGCGGGCGTGGTGGAAGCCTTGAACGACAGGATGTCGTACCCGTCCAGGCGGCACACTCCGCCGCCGGAGGTGGCAATCCACACAAAGCCGGCATCGTCCACCAGCATGTCGTCCACAAAATCGCAGGGGAGGCCGTCCTCCATGGAGAAGGAGCGGGTGAGATAGCGTCCGGCAAAACCCTCCTGGGCCGCCAGGCGGAATCCTCCCCAGAGAAGGAGCCCGGCAGCCATGATTATTTTTACACTTCTAATGTTCATTTGTCCACCTTTTCTCCCACAAATTTAATTATTTTTGTACACTGAGAAACTGATAACCGCAAAATAGCAATGAAAATCGGCAAATTATCCCTTCTGCTGGCGGCCGCCCTGGCGTCCACCTCCGCACTGGCCCAGACCTACACCCTGGACATCGACCTCAAGAAACCGGGAGCTCCCATCCAGGAGACCATGTACGGCATCTTCTTCGAAGACATCAACTATGCGGCCGACGGCGGCCTGTATGCGGAACTGGTGAAAAACCGTTCCTTCGAGTTTCCCGCAGACCCGCTCCAGGGATGGAAAGCTTTTGGCAAGGTGGAGGTGCGGGAAGACGGTCCCTTTGCGCGCAATCCGCACTATGTACGGCTGCAGGATCCGGGCCATCCGCACAAGTGGACCGGCCTGGACAACGAAGGCTTCTTCGGCATTGGCGTCCGGAAAGGGGAGACCTACCGCTTCAGCGTCTGGGCCCGCGTGCCCGGCGGCGGCTGCTCCACCCTCCGCGTGGAACTGGTGAACACCGCCTCCATGGGAGAGAACCACTTCCTCTGCCAGGAAGAGCTTGCGGTGAGCGGACGGGAGTGGAAGAAATACCAGCTTCTCCTGAGTCCGGACACCACCCTGGAGAAGAGCGCGCTCCGCATTTTCCTCACCGGGGAGCGCACCCCCGTGGACCTGGAGCACGTTTCGCTTTTCCCGGCGGATACCTGGATGGGCCATGAAAACGGCCTCCGGAAAGACCTGGCGCAGGCTCTTGCAGACCTCAAGCCGGGCATCTTCCGTTTCCCGGGCGGCTGCATCGTGGAAGGGACGGACCTCGCCACGCGCTACAACTGGAAAAACTCCGTGGGGCCGGTGGAGAACCGCCCGCTCAACGAAAACCGCTGGGAATACACCTTCCCGCACCGCTTCTATCCGGACTATTACCAGAGCTATGGCCTGGGCTTCTTCGAGTTCTTCCAGCTCAGCGAAGAAATTGGCGCAGAGCCGCTTCCCATCCTGAGCTGCGGCCTGGCCTGCCAGTTCCAGAACGAGAACCCGGCGGCCCACTGCCCGGTGGACGAGCTCCAGCCTTTCATCCAGGACGCCCTGGACCTCATTGAGTTCGCCAACGGCCCGGCAGACAGCCCCTGGGGCGCCGTCCGTGCCTCCATGGGCCATCCGGAGCCTTTCGGCATGAAGTTCCTCGGCATCGGCAACGAGCAGTGGGACAGCCTGTACCCCGAGCATCTGGAACCTTTCCTCAAGGCCATCCGCGCCGCCCATCCGGAAATCAAGGTGGTGGGTTCCAGCGGCCCGGATTCGGAAGGGAAGCAGTTCGACTACCTGTGGCCGGAAATGAAACGGCTCAAGGCAGACCTGGTGGACGAGCATTTCTATCGTCCCTACGACTGGTTCCTCTCCCAGGGCGCCCGTTACGACAACTATGACCGCAAGGGTCCCAAGGTGTTCGCCGGCGAATATGCCTGCCACGCCAGGGGTCGGAAATACAACCATGCCTATGCGTCCCTCCTGGAAGCGGCCTTCATGACCGGCCTGGAGCGCAACGCGGACGTGGTGCACATGGCCACCTACGCGCCCCTCTTCGCCCATGTGGAAGGCTGGCAGTGGCGGCCGGACCTCATCTGGTACGACAATCTACGCAGCTTCCGCACCGTGAGCTGGCATGTCCAGCAGCTCTACGGGCAGTTCCGCGGCCGGAACACCCTCACCCTCAAGATGGCCGGTGCCAACGTGACCGGCGCGGAAGGCCAGGGCGGCCTGTTCGCCAGCGCCGTGCTGGACGGGGACAAAGTCTATGTGAAGGTGGTGAACACCTCGGAAGAGGCCCGCACGGTGAACCTCAACTTCACCGGCCTCAAGAAAAAGGCCTTCCTGAAGGGGGCCGGCGGCATGCGCCTTGTCTGCGACCAGCTGTATGAAGACAATACCCTGGACCAGCCGCACCGCATCGAACCCGCCGCCTTCGCCTTCGAAGGAGAAGGGAAGCAGCTGGAAGCCGGCGTCCCCGCCCTTTCCTTCAGCATCTTCGTCCTGGAGCGTCAATAAGCCCCCTAATTGCGACGGCATCAAAACGTTTGGACTTTTATCTGCCTTTTTTGGACGATTGTTATAAGGATAGCACGAAAAAAATGTGTATTTTTGTAACACTGATAACTGAAAAACTATAACCATAATTATTTATGAACATCCTAGACCAGATTGCGGCATCGGGATTCAGGACGGTAGACCTTGTCATCGTTCTCGTTTACCTTGCCCTGCTCATTTTCCTGGGCCTTTTCCTCGGCCGTACCAAAAAAGGCAAGGAAAAGAGCGCCAACGACTATTTCCTTGCAGGAAACACCCTGACCTGGTGGGCTGTAGGCGCATCCCTGATTGCCGCCAACATTTCCGCGGAACAGTTTATCGGCATGTCCGGCACCTCTTATGCAGACGGTATCGCAACCGCTGCGTATGAGCTCATGGCCGCCGTTACCCTGGTGGTAATCGGCAAGTTCCTCCTGCCCATCATGCTCAAGCGCAAAATCTTCACCATTCCCCAGTTCCTCCGCGAACGTTACAACGACGGTGTGGGTCTTGCCTTCAGTATCCTGTGGCTGTTCCTCTATGTGTTTGTAAACCTCACCTCCGTAGCATGGCTGGGAGCCCTTGCCATCGAGCAGATCCTCGGTCTTCAGGGCGCCATGCTGCAGATTGGCAGTTTCACCATTTCCATGAGGATGGTCATCGTGGTGGCCTTGTTCCTCATTGCCGGCATCTATTCCATCTACGGCGGCCTGGCCTCCGTGGCATGGACGGACGTCCTGCAGGTTACCTTCCTGGTGGGCGGCGGTCTCATCACCGCCTGGTTCGCCCTCAAGGCTGTGGGCGGTGACGCCGGCGTGCTGGGCGGCCTGAGCAATATCTTCACGGACCTCACCACCGGAGAGCATCTGCACGACACCCACCTGCACCTGGTCATCCAGGAAAGCCACAACCCGTCCGGCTTTGCCAATGTGCCCGGCATCGCGGCCGTGGTGGGCGGCGTCTGGCTCACCAACCTGGGTTACTGGGGCTTCAACCAGTACATCATCCAGAAGGGTCTGGCCGCCAAGAGCGTCGAGGAAGCCCAGAAGGGCCTGGTGTTCGCCGGTTTCCTCAAAATCCTCATCCCCTTCATCGTGTGTCTCCCCGGCATCTGTGCCTATTACATTTCCCTCCACCCGGAGGCTTTCAGCCACCTTCAGGGCGCCATCAACGTATCGGACGACGCCTATCCCTGGCTGGTCCGCAACTTCACCCCGGTGGGCGTGAAGGGTCTCACTTTCGCAGCACTGTCGGCAGCCATCATCTCTTCGCTGGCATCGATGCTCAACTCCACTTCCACCCTCTTCACCATGGACATCTATAAGAAGTACCTCAACAAGGGCGCTTCCGACAAACGCCTGGTGAACGTGGGCCGCATCACTTCCCTGTGCGCCCTGGTCATCGCCCTCATCGCCGTCAAGCCGCTGCTGGGCAGCCTGGACCAGGCCTTCCAGTACATTCAGGAATACTCCGGCTTCATCTATCCCGGCATCATCGTGGTGTTCGGCCTAGGCCTGCTGTGGAAGCGTTCCAGCGCCCGCGCCGCCGTATGGAGCGCCATCATCGTCATCCCGCTGGGCATCCTGTTCAAGGTGTTCCTGGGCGGTGTGCCGTTCCAGCTGCGCGCCGGTTACATCTTCATCATCCTGCTCACCTTCCATGTGATTATGTCCCTGATAGACAAGAAGGTGGTGGACGCCGAGGAACTCTCCGCGGCAGACCGCCGGTCCATGGTCAAGTGGGCCCGCATCCTGGGCGGCGCCGGTGTGTTCTTCATCCTGGCCGCCGCGGTGGTCACCATCTGGGGCGCCTGCCTGCCGGAAACCGCCACGCCGGACAACCATTTCATCGCCTATCTGAACGACATCGGCTTCCAGGCCTTCTACTTCTTTGGAGCGCTTGTAGGCTGCCAGGCCATTTGGCTGTACAGCAATGTATTTGACAAGAAGACGGATCCCAAGGCCCTTCCCATCGACCTGTCCCTCTTCCATACCAGCAAGGGCTACAACTGGGGCGCCCTGGCCATCTGTGTCATCGTTGCGGCACTTTATGTAATTCTGTGGTAATATGTTGGAAGAACTCAAAGCTAAGGTCTGCCAGGCCAACCTGGACCTGGTGAAGCACGGACTGGTGCTTTTCACCTGGGGCAACGTGAGCGCCATCGACCGCGAAAGCGGCCTGGTGGTCATCAAGCCCTCCGGTGTATCGTATGAAAACATGAAACCGTCCGACATGGTGGTGGTGGACCTGGAAGGGAAAGTGGTGGAGGGCTCCCTCAGGCCCTCCTCCGACACCCCCACGCATGTGGAGCTGTACAAAGCCTTCCCCAACATCGGCGGCGTGGTGCACACGCACAGCACCTTTGCCACCGCCTGGGCGCAGGCGGGCCGGGACATTCCCAGCATGGGCACCACGCATGCAGATTATTTCCATGACGACATTCCCTGCACGCGCGACATGAAAAAGGCCGAGGTATTCGGCGAGTACGAAAAGGAGACGGGAAAGGTGATTGTGGAGCGGTTCAAAGGGTTGAATCCGGACGACACGCCTGCCGTCCTGGTCCGGAACCACGGTCCCTTCGCCTGGGGCACGGACGCAGACAACGCGGTGCACAACGCCGTGGTGCTGGAAGAGGTGGCCAAGATGGCGTTCGTGGCCAACACGCTCATCCTCCCCACCCTGGACGTGGTGAACCATGTGCCGCACATGAACAAGCTCCTCATTGAAAAGCACTACAGCCGCAAACACGGCCCCAATGCCTATTATGGTCAGAAATAATAACATGCCAGGGTATGCTTCCGCCAACCGTCGCTTCGCGACCCCTCCCATCAATGGGCCCCTCCCTCTTACACGGCCGAGGGTGGCCATGGGTTGGCGGAAGCATACCCTGACATGCAATGCATGATACAATAACACTAAACAAAAGATATGAAAGCATTTGAAAATTACGAATTATGGTGGGTCACCGGAGCGCAGCTCCTGTACGGTGGCGATGCAGTGGTAAAAGTAGACGCCCACTCCAGGGAAATGGTGGAAGGCCTGAACGCCTGCGGCGTCATTCCCGTCAAGATTGTCTATAAGGGAACGGCCAACTCCAGCAAGGAAGTGGAGGATGTGATGAACGCCGCCAACAACGCCCAGGCGTGCATCGGCGTCATCACCTGGATGCATACCTTCTCCCCCGCCAAGATGTGGATCAAGGGCCTGCAGGACCTGAGGAAGCCCCTTCTGCATTTCCACACCCAGTATAACGCGGAGATTCCGTGGAACGACATTGACATGGACTTCATGAACCTCAACCAGAGCGCTCACGGAGACATTGAATTCGGCCACATCTGCGCCCGCATGAGAGTGCCCCGCAAGGTGGTGGTGGGTTACTGGAAAGATCCCGAGGCCCAGCGCCGCATTGCCATCTTCGCCCGCGTGAGCGCTTCCCTGGCAGACGCCCGCTACGTCCGCTGCCTCATGTTCGGCATGAACATGAACAACGTGGCCGTCACGGACGGCGACCGCGTGGAGTTCGAGCAGCGCCTCGGCTACCACGTGGACTACTGCCCGGTGTCGTCCCTCATGGATTACTGGAAGAAGGTGACCCCGGAAGAGACGGACGCCCTGGTGGAAGAGTATAAGAAGCTGTATACCATCAAGATAGACGAAACGGGCCCGGAAGTGTACTGGGAGAAGGTCCGCAATGCCGCCCGTGCGGAGATTGCCCTCCGCCGCATCCTGGAGGCCAAAGGCGCCACCGCTTTCACCACCAACTTCGACGACCTGGGCGACGCAGACGTGAACGCCCCCAACTTCGTGGGCTTCGACCAAATTCCCGGCCTGGCCTGCCAGCGGCTCATGGCCGAAGGCTATGGCTTCGGCGCGGAAGGCGACTGGAAGACCGCCTGCCTGCAGCGCACGCTGTGGGTGATGTCGCAGGGCCTGCCCGGCGGCTGCTCCTTCCTGGAGGACTATACCCTCAATTTCGCCGGCGAGAAGAGCTCCTGCCTGCAGAGCCACATGCTGGAGGTCTGCCCCATGATTGCCAGCGACCGTCCCAAGCTGGAGGTGCATTTCCTGGGAATCGGCATCCGCAAGCAGCCCACCGCCCGCCTGGTGTTCACCTCCAAGACCGGCCCCGGCGCCAAGGCCACCCTGGTGGACCTCGGCAACCGCTTCCGCGTCATCGTGCAGGATGTAGACTGCATCGAACCCAAGCCCATGCCCAAGCTGCCCGTGGCGTCGGCCCTGTGGATCCCGCGTCCCACCTTCGAAATTGGCGCCTGCGCCTGGATCCTCGCCGGCGGCACGCACCATTCGGCCTTCAGCTATGACATCACGGCCGAATACTGGGGAGACTTCGCCGAATTCACCGGCGTGGAATTGCTGCACATCGGCAAAGACACCACCATCCACCAATTCAAGCGCGAACTGCGCATGAACGAAGTGTATTACCTCCGGAACAAAGCCCTGATGTAGTATGGACGCAAGGGAAGTCATCGCCGCGGGGAAAGCCGTTCTCGGTATCGAGTTCGGCTCTACCCGCATCAAGGCCGTGCTCATCGACCCGGAGCACAAACCCATCGACCAGGGCCGCCACGAGTGGGAGACCCAGCTGGTGGACGGGCTCTGGACCTATCGCCTGGACGCCATCTGGAATGGCCTGCAGGACTGCTATGCAGACCTCCGCAAGGATGTCCGACACCATTATGGCGTAGAGATCGAGTCGCTCGGCGCCATCGGCATCAGCGCCATGATGCACGGCTACATGGCCTTCGACGCGGCCGAACGCCTGCTGGTCCCCTTCCGCACCTGGCGGAACACCAACACGGGACCGGCCGCCGCCAAACTCTCGGAGCTTTTCAACTTCAACATGCCGCTCCGCTGGAGCCTGTCGCACCTGTACCAGTGCATCCTGGACGGGGAGCCGCACGTGAAGGAAGTGGACTTCTTCACCACCCTGGCGGGCTATATCCACTGGAAACTCACCGGACGTAAAGTTCTGGGCGTGGGAGACGCCTCCGGAATGATGCCCATCGACCCGGAAACCCGGGACTTCGACACCCGGCGCATCCAGGCGTTCAACAACCTCGTCGCCCCCATGGGCTATCCCTGGAAGCTGGAAAATATCCTTCCCAAGGTGCTCCTCGCCGGTGAAAGCGCCGGCGTCCTTACCGAAGACGGCGCCCGCCGGCTGGACCCTACCGGAAACCTCAAGCCCGGTGTGCCGTTCTGCCCGCCGGAAGGCGACGCAGGCACCGGCATGGTGGCCACCAACGCCGTGCGTCCGCGCACGGGCAACGTATCGGCAGGCACCTCTTCCTTCTCCATGATTGTCCTGGAAAAGGACCTGTCCAAACCCAATGAGATGATTGACATGGTCACCACCCCGGACGGGAATCCGGTGGCCATGGTGCACTGCAACAACTGCACTTCGGACCTCAACGCCTGGACGCACCTGTTCCGGGAATTCCAGGAGCTGCTGGGCCTTCCCACGGACATGCGGGAGATTTACGGCAAGCTGTACAGCCACGCGCTCACGGGAGACCCGGACTGCGGCGGGCTCATCTCCTACAACTACATTTCCGGCGAGCCGGTCACCGGCCTCGCGGAAGGCCGTCCGCTGTTTGTCCGCAGCGCCTCCGACCCGTTCAACCTGGCCAATTTCATGCGCGCCCACCTGTACGGGGCCATCTGCGTCCTCAAGATCGGGAACGACATCCTGTTCAAGGAGGAGCATGTGCGCGTAGACCGCATCACCGGCCACGGCGGCCTGTTCAAGACGCCCGTGGTGGGCCAGCGGTTCCTGGCCGCCGCGCTCAACTCGCCCATCTCCGTCATGGAGACGGCCGGGGAAGGCGGCGCCTGGGGCATCGCCCTCCTGGCGGCGTACCTGGTGGAAAACGGCGGCGCCCTCTCCCTCCCGGACTACCTGGACAAGGAGGTCTTCGCCGGCCATACCGGAACGGAGATTGCGCCCGTGAAGGAAGACGTGGAAGGCTTCGAGCGCTACCTGGAGAACTACAAGAAGGCCCTTCCCGTGGAAGCGGCCGCCGTCCAATACAAATCGTAAAGCGTATGAAAAAAATCCTGATTCTCGGGGCCGCCGCCGCCCTTTTTGCGGCCGCCTGCGCGCCCAAGGAAAGTCCCCTCACCGCTTCGGGCCTGGACCCCAAGCAGTTCGAAGGCCAGTATGACGGGGCCGCCACGGCCCTCTACACCCTCACCAACGAGGCCGGCATGGAGGTGTGCATCACCAACTTCGGCGGCCGTATCGTCTCCATCGTGGTCCCGGACAAGGACGGCGTGAAGCGGGACGTGGTGCTGGGATTCGACAAGGTGGAGGACTACTTCCCGGAGAACAACCAGACAGACTTCGGCGCCTCCATCGGCCGCTATGCCAACCGCATCAAGGACGGGCAGATCACCCTGGACGGAGAAACCTACCAGCTGCCGCAGAACAACTTCGGGCACTGCCTCCACGGCGGTCCCACCGGCTGGCAGTACAAGGTGTACGAGGTGCTGGAGGCCGATGCCTCCCACGTGAAGCTGCAGATTGCTTCGCCCGACGGCGACAACAACTTCCCCGGCAACGTGACCGCCCGGGTCACCTACACTCTCACCCCGGACAACAAGATTGACATTGCCTACGAGGCGGTTACGGACAAGACCACGGTCATCAACATGACCAACCACTCCTACTTCAACCTCTCCGGAGACCCGGCCGCCCACAAGGTGGTGGACGACATCCTCTGGGTGAACGCCGCCTGCTTCACGCCGGTGGACGCCACCTACATGACCACCGGGGAGATTGCGCCCGTGGAAGGCACCCCCTTCGACTTCAACACGCCGCACCTGATTTCGGACAACATCGCCGCCGACTGCGAGCAGATCCGCAACGGCAACGGTTACGACCACAACTGGGTGCTGGACACCGCCGGAGACCTCTCCCAGGCGGCCGTGGAGCTCTACTGCCCGCTCACCGGCATCGACCTTAAAGTCTATACCGACGAGCCCGGCATCCAGATTTACTCCGGCAACTTCCTGGACGGCACCGTCACCGGCAAGAAGGGCGTCGTGTACGCTCAGCGGACGGGTATCTGCCTGGAAACCCAGCACTATCCGGACTCCCCCAACAAGCCCGAGTGGCCTTCCGTGGTGCTCCGTCCCGGAGAAACCTACCACAGCCGCTGCATCTTTGCCTTTGCAACCAAATAAATGCCAGCATATATGAAAAAATCTCACGAAGAGCTCAAGAACATCGCCACCCAGGTACGCCGGGACATTCTCCGGATGGTGTGCCTGGCCAAGAGCGGGCATCCGGGCGGCTCCATGTCCAGCGCGGATTTCCTTACAACGCTCTACTTCAATGAGATGAACCACGACCCTGCCACCTGGACCCGCAGCGGGAAGGGGCAGGACATGTTCATCCTGAGCGCCGGCCACCTCACGCCGGTGTACTACTCGGTGCTCGCCCGCCGCGGCTATTTCCCGGTGAGCGAACTGGCCACCTTCCGCCAGCTGGGTTCCCGCCTGCAGGGCCACCCGTCCGTGCGGAAGAACCTGCCCGGCATCTTCCAGGCCTCGGGTTCCCTGGGCCAGGGCCTCAGCGCCGCCGCAGGACTTGCCCTGGGCAAGAAACTGGACAAGGAGAACAACTTTGTGTTCTGCCTCTGCGGCGACGGCGAATCGGAGGAAGGCCAGATCTGGGAAGCCGGCATGTTCGCCGTGCACCACAAGCTGGACAACCTGATTGCCTTCACCGACTGGAACGGGCAGCAGATCGACGGTCCCGTGAGCGCCGTGGCCGGAGAGGGAGACCTCGCCGCCAAGTGGGACTCCTGGGGCTGGCGGGTCATCCTGGCGGACGGCCACGACTTTGAATCCATCGGCAAGGCCTTCGAACTGGCCAAGGCCGGATTAGGCAGCGGCCAGCCCACCATGATCCTCTTCAAGAGCGACATGGGCCACGGCGTGGACTTCATGGCCGGCACGCACAAGTGGCACGGCTCCGTCCCCAAGCCCGAACAGCTGGAAGACGCCCTTAAGCAACTGGGAACTACCCCGTTAGGTGATTTTTAACTGATGCAGACCATGAAAAAGTACATCGATACAGGAAAGAAAGACACCCGCAGCGGTTTCGGTGCGGGCCTCTTGGAGGCCGGACGGGCCGACGAAAGGGTGCTTGCCCTCACCGCAGACCTCAAAGGCTCCCTCAAGATGGATGCCTTCGCCGCCGAATTCCCGGAACGGTTCATCCAGTGCGGCATTGCCGAAGCCAATATGGTGGGCGTCGCCGCCGGCCTGGCCGTGACGGGGAAGATTCCCTTCATCGGCTCCTTCGCCGAATTCGTCACCGGCCGCGTGTATGACCAGCTCCGCCAGGAGGTGGCCTACGGCAACACGAACGTGAAGATTGCCTCTTCCCACGCCGGCATCACCCTGGGCGAAGACGGCGCCACGCACCAGACCATGGAAGACATGGCCCTCATGCGCGCCCTCCCGGGCATGGTGGTCCTGAACCCCTGCGACTACAACCAGACCAAGCAGGCCACCCTGGCCGCCGCCAAGTGGGACGGTCCCGTGTACCTCCGCTTCGGCCGTCCGGGCGTTCCCAACTTCACCCCCGAGGACAAGCCTTTCGTGATTGGGAAGGCCGATATCCTCAATGAGGGCGAAGACGTGACCATCGTCGCCTGCGGCCACCTGGTATGGGCCGCCCTCCTGGCCGCAGAGGCCCTGGAGGAGGAAGGCATCAAGGCGGAAGTGATTAACATGGCCACCATAAAGCCGCTGGACGAGGAAGCCCTCATCGCCTCCGCCGGCAAGACACGCGCCATAGTGGTGGCAGAAGAGCACAACATGACCGGCGGTCTCGGAGAGGCCGTGGCCGGGGTCCTCGCCCGCCGCTGCCCCACGCCCGTGGAATTCGTGAACGGCGCAGACCGCTTCGGCCAGTCTGGCACGCCTTCTGCATTACTGGATGCCTACGGCCTCGGCGCCCCGCACATTGCGGAAGCCGCCAAACGGGCCATCGGCAGAAAGTAAATGGAGGAACTCGAGCAGGTTTTCAACGGCATCGTACGCGACTATTCCGAACGGCTGTACTGGCACGTCCGCCGCATGACGGGCTCGCACGAAGACGCCGACGACCTGCTCCAGGACATCTTCCTCAAGATTTGGACTGCGCTTCCCTCCTTCCGGGGGGAGGCGCAGCTCTATACCTGGGTCTGGCGCATCGCCACCAATGAAACCCTGAACTGGCTGCGCCGGGAAAAGCTGCGCGCCGCCCTCCGCTTCTCTTCCCTGGACGCGGAAATGGAGCGCCGCATCCAGGCGGACCCTTTCTTCAACGGAACCCAGGCCCAGCGGGAGCTCATGAAAGCCGTGGCCCGGCTGCCGGAAAAACAGCGCCAGGTGTTTGTCATGCGCTGGTGGGACGAACTCAGCTACGAAGCCATTTCCCAGATTACCGGCACCTCGGTGGGCGCCCTTAAGGCATCGTACCACATAGCCCAGGAGAAACTGCGGTTAAACCTTTCGGCCCTGGACGTGTCAAAGTAAGCAGTTATGACCAAAAACACGGACATATCCCTTCCCGAAGGGTACTTCAAGGAACTTCGCCAAAAGCTGGAGGCCATTCCCGCCCAGGGAGCGGCCCGTCCTTCCACGCGGCAGAAGCTGGCCCCTTACCTGGCCTATGCCGCCAGCCTGGCGGTCCTTGCCACCATCGGGAACTTCATCCTCCGCAGCACTGCAGCCCCCGCGGAGGAAGATACCGGATGGGACTACATCTCCTACCTGGCCCAGTCGCTGGATCCCGACGGAGTCATGGAAGAGCTCGGGGAGACGTATCCGCTTTCCGGAGAGGAGATTTGCCAGTATTTGGTGGAGGGAGACCTCTCCCTGGAACAATTAGCACAAATGGAAGATGAAAAAGATCATTAGTATTGTATTTGTCCTGGCCCTCACGGGCACCCTGGCGTTTGCCCAGCGGGGACATCGCGGCGCCGACAAGAAAGACGGCGACGCCTGGAGAGAGAAGGTACGTGCCGAACAGGTGGCATTCCTGACCTCGGAACTGGATTTGACGGAGGCCGAAGCCCAGGCTTTCTGGCCGGTCTACAACGATGTACAGAAACAGCGCAGGGAGGCTTTCAAGGCCGTTCACGACGCCTATAAGGCCCTGGAAGAGGGTCTGGAAGGGGCAGACGCCGCGGCGCTGCTGGACGGTTATCTGGAGGCCAAAGCGGCCTGCAGCCGGATAGATACCGAATCCGTGGACCGCTTCAAGGCGGTCCTCCCCTTGAAGAAGGTGGCGAAGCTCCTGCTCTCGGAAGAGAAATTCCGCCATCAGCAGATTGGGAAACTCCAGAAGGGAGAAGGCCCCATGGGCGACGGTCCCCGGCAGGACGGCAGGGGGCGATGGAAAAAAGAGGCGCCCGTAACGGAAAGCTAAGCCTGCAGCCAGGCGCCGTCCTGCAGGACGCAGGTACGGTCACATTCAGCGGCCAGACCCGGGTCATGGGTAACGATGACCACGGTCTGGCCGAGTTCGTTCCTGAGGCGGAAGAACAGGCGGTGGATTTCCTCCTTGGTGCGGGTGTCCAGGTTGCCCGTGGGCTCGTCGGCAAAGAGGATGGCGGGGCCGTTGACAAGGGAACGGGCGATGGCGACGCGCTGCTGCTCTCCGCCGGAAAGCTCCGAGGGTTTGTGGCTCACGCGCTCGCTAAGCCCCACGGTTTCCAGCAGTTGCAGGGCCTTCCCGCGGGCGTCGGAGGTGGAAGCGCCGCCGATGAGCGCCGGAATCATCACATTCTCCAGGGCGGAGAACTCCGGCAGCAGGTGGTGGGCCTGGAACACGAAGCCGATGCGGCGGTTCCGGAAGGCCGAGAGGGCCTTTCCGCTGAGGGAGAGAACGTCTGTCCCGTCTATCCGGAGGCTTCCCCCGTCCGGGGTGAGGAGGGTGCCGAGGATTTGGAGGAGGGTGGATTTGCCGGCGCCCGAGGCCCCCATGACAGCCACCACCTCCCCCGGGGCTACGGAAAAGTCTACCCCCCTGAGGACTTGGAGTTTACCAAAGGATTTTGTGAGGTTCTGCGCTTCTATAATCATGGAAAATCGCTAACTTTGCATCTACAAAGATAGGAACATTCTCAAAATGTAGCAAATGCGGCACCGCTGGACCGTCATTCTTCTCCTTTTCCTGTGCCTGACCGCCCCTGCGCAGGAGGTCCGTGCGCCCTGGAAGGCCCTGTCAGACAGCATCACCCGCGTCATGGGCTATGCCCCCGTTTCCGGCAATTCCGTGCAGCTGTTCCAAAGCGGAGAGGCATTCATAGCCTCCCTCCTCAAAGATATCAATGAGGCGAAGGAAAGCATCGACCTGGAATATTACTGGATGAGCAAGGACGAGGTGGGCACTCCGGTGCGGGATGCGCTCATCCGGAAGGCCGGGGAAGGCCTGCGGGTACGGGTGGTGGTGGACAACCGGATTGTCCCGCTCGTGCCCAAATCTTTCTTCCGCAAAATGGAAAAGGGCGGGGTGGAGCTCCGCTTCAGCAAGGATTTTGAGAAAACGCGCCTGTGGGAACTGCCGGGCATGCTGCTCGGGGAACGGGACCACCGGAAGATTGTGATCCTGGACCGGCGGACGTGCTATACCGGCGGCATGAACCTCTGCCAGGAAATCCTGGAGTGGGGCGACACCCAGATGCGCATCGAAGGGCCCCTCACCGCTTCCCTGCTCTCGCTCTTTGAGGAGACCTGGTGCCTGCTCGGGGGCCAGCCGGCGCCCCAAGCCCCGGAAAAGGCCTGGGAAGAGACCCATACGCCCGCGGTGGCCCAGCTCATCTACGGAGACGGATCGGCCATCCTGGAAGATATCTACCTGCAGGTGCTGGACGGAGCCCAGCGCTACATCTATTTCCGCTCGCCCTACATGGTGCCGCCGCCCCGCCTGCTGGAGGCGCTGAAAAAAACGGCCCGGCGCGGGGTGGACGTCCGCATCCTCCTTCCCCTGAAGAGCGACTGGCCCTTCATGAGCGACATCACCCGCTACTACTACGAGTCCCTCCACCAGGCGGGGGTCCGGCTCTACACCTATGCGCCCGCCTACAACCACACCAAAGGCTTCGTGGCGGACGACTATCTGAGCAGCTACGGCACGGTGAACCTGGACAACCGCAGTTTCTACATCAACTGGGAAGACGCCGTCTTTTTCTACGATGAAACCCTGGCACGGGAGCACCTCACAGACTTCCTGTCCATGCTGGAGCAGTCCCAGGAAGTGCTTCCGGGCAGCGCGCCCATCAAGGGCCTTGAAAAAACCTGGGTGAATTTCCTCCTTTCCATCGCCCCTATCCTGTAGCCGTCATTCAATGACCGCGGTGCCGGTGGAAACACCATAGCCGGCCCAGTAGCCAAAAGCGCCCGTCATGTTACTGGCCGGGTTCCGGAAGGAGGGGAAGAAGGGGGTGAGGCCCAGCGAAGCCACCGCGTCAAAGCTTTCCCAATAGGCCCAAACATCGTCGTCCAGCGCGCAGAAGCGCACGTCCACCACTTCCCCGGGCAGGAAGAGCGGTTTCTTGTCCAGATTGAGGTTCCAGCTCCGCATGACCGGCAGGGAGCCGGTGTAGTTGTGGGCGTCCACCCCGCTCAGCAGCGACGGATAGAACATGGTTTCCTTGTCCCGGACGCGCGTAAAGAAGCGGTAGTGCCCGGTGTCTTCGGGCGGGAGGGTGAACCAGGCCGTGAGGAGGAAAAGGGTGTCTGAATAGGCCGACGGGGTTACTTCCAGCCGGTCCAGCGGCAGCGGACGGGGAATGGTGGTGGAAGCGGAGGCGGCATGGTTCCCGTAGTTCACCCTAAGCCGGTAGGTGCGTCCCACCTCGCCCGTAAGTTCCTCTGTTGTATAGATATACGGCGGCAGATAATTCCTGTCCACCCGCCCTTCCAGGATGTATTCCTGTCCGGTGTCGTCCGTCACGGAAACGGTGGCGCCCGACACCACATGTGAAGAAAGCGAAGTGGCCGGCTTCTCCCGCTCCTGGGCCGCCACAGGCGTGGAAACCATCACGATGGGATGCCCGCCGGAGTCGATCCATCCCTCCACGACAAGGCGCGAAGCATCCTCCACCGGCGGCATGAGGGGCTCGCAGGCATCGAGGGCCAGAAGGAGGAGGAAGAACGGAAGGCAGCGTCTTGTCATGACTCAGAACTGATGGAAGAAGGACAGGGACGGAAGGAAGCGGATATGCAGCCGCATGGGCTGGTACGAGAAGATGTATTCGCCGTTTTTCTCCTCCACTTCCAGCTGGCGGTAAACGTCGTTCTTGTAGCCGGAGGCATTGTAGAGCGAGAAGCAGAGGCCCGTCTCCCGGGCATTCGTGCGGCGGAAATAATAGGTGACGCTGACATCCACCCGGAAATACGGCTTGGCCCGGCAGGCGTTCCGGAGGGTATAGTCCGAGATGAGGGTGCCGCCCAGCACATAGAAGGCCTCGGCACCGGTGAAGGGCGTGCCGGAAGCGGCCACCAGCACCCCGCCGAAGCTCCATTTGGGCGTATTGTAGTTGAGCACCACGTTGCATTCATGGATGCGCTCGTGCGGAGAGGAGAAGGTAAACTCCCCAAAGTTTCGGAGTGAACGGGAAAGCGTATAGGCAATCCAGCCGGTGAAGGCGCCCGACTGCTTCTGGGCAATAAGGCACAGGCCGTAATTCTGTCCGTCGCCGCGGAGAAGGTGCCCGGCCATGGTGAAGTCCGGGTCCAGATAGTCGATGATGGTCCCCTCATAGTCCAGCTGGTTGGACAGTTTCCGGTAATAGAGGGAGGCCGACAGGGAATAACGCTCCTGCATGAACTGCTTTCCCCAGGACAGCGCCACGTGCCGGGAGCCCTGCGGCGGAAGGTCTTTTCCGGCGATGAACCAGAATTCCGTGGGAAGGCCCAGGGACGATACGCCCGCCTGGAAAAGGTTCTGCCGGGCCATGCCTGCGAGGAGCTCCAGTTTTCCGGCCCCGCCGAGGGTGAAGACGGCCTTTGCTTCCGGCAGGACGGCGGGATAGGCGGCGCCGTCGACGGACCGCCAGTACAGGCCCTTGACGCCCGCCTCCAGCTCCAGCCAATAGGTCAGCGGATAGTTGAAGCGGAGCTCCGCGGTGGCCTCCAGCGCCTGCTGGTCTTCGTTCTGGCCGTTCCGCCGGAAATCCTTGTTCCGCACTTCCACCCGCTGGGGCCGGCTCCAGTGCCAGGCTACGTCCGCCCCGGCATACCAGTGCCCCCACTGGAGGGAGGCCTTATAGCCGGCGGTGTTGAGGCTGGAAGGGACGAAGAAACTGTAAAAATCGTGCTGGAGGTCGATGGAGAGCGCCTGCCCCGTATAATAGGCTGTCTGCCGGAAGTGGCCGCCGTCCCACGTATGCAGGTGATGCAGGGAGCCCATGCGGTTGTTCCAATTAAGGTCGAACAGATAGGCGCCCCGGGCGCTCTGGAAACGGCCGTCGTCGCTGCCGTAGTAGCCGTCCGCCCAGATCTTGTCCTGCGGGCCGGGCTGCAGGAGGAAGGTGAGGTTAAAGTCGTCAAACCCGTAGCGGAAGTCGAAGGCACCCATGCGTAAGAAGCTGCCGTACAGGAGGTTGATGTAGGAGCGGCGGGCCGATGCAAAGACGCTCGCCCGCTTTCCCAGCGGGATGTCCAGCGTGCCTTCGCTCTCAAAGAGCCCAACGGTGAAGCTGCCCCGGAGGCGCTGCGCGGTCTTGTCCGGCAGGCGCATGTCCACCCCGCCGCCCAGCCGGTTGGCCCGGGAGGTGAAGGGCGAAAAGTTCATCTCGCGGTAGTGGGAAGGGATGAAGGTGGAGAAAAGGCCCAGGATATGGGTGACGCCATACACGGGAACACCTTCCACCGACACCAGGCTGTGGGAATTCTCCGTTCCCTGCACGTGGAGGCCGGCATCCAGCTCCATTCCCGTCTGCACGCCGGGGAGCAGCCGCACGAAGCGGATGGGATCGGCCGTCCCCAGGAGGAGAGGGACGCGCTTGAGCTCCGCCATCCGCACCGTAGTGGGCTGGGTGACCCCTACGTGGAGCACGCTCTCATGCCGCTCCGCCGAAAACACGGTGCTGTCCAGCTGCACCACGGAAAGGCTGTCCGGGGTTTGTGCACCCAACCGCCCGGCTCCGGCGAAGAGCAGGCTCAGGGCAATCATGGACAGTCGCATGCGCATAATATGCAAAGATAATGAAAACTCCGGAAGTAGCAACCATTGTTTGCCCGTCCCGTGCACCGCAGAGGCCGTTTTCGTGTACGGGGTTTATGTTTGCCCGCCCCTGGCGCGCACTCCGGTCCACTTGCGCGGCAGGGTGGGCTCAAAAACGGGCTTTTTCGGGCCTACCGGTCCATTCCGATGGACCGGTGTGCACGGGTGGAGGGGGACGGAGCCCCCCAGCGCCCGGCAGGGCGCCGGCGGAGGGCGTGTCTTTGCAATTGGACGTCCGGCTGCGGGCAAAGACATACTAGCCCGGGAGCCGCGGGGGTGTGTGAGAGGGTGAGCCCCCTGGCGCCCGGCAGGGCGCCGGCGGAGGGCGTGTCTTTGCAATTGGGAGCGCGGCTACGGGCAAAGACATACTAGCCCGGGAGCCGCGGGGGTGTGTGAGGGGGCGGAGCCCCCAGCGCCCCGCAGGGCGCCGGCGGAGGGCGTGTCTTTGCAATTGGGAGCGCGGCTGCGGGCAAAGACATACTAGCCCGGGAGCCGCGGGGGTGTGTGAGGGGGCGGAGCCCCCTGTATTAACGTCGGGGTGATGTGACTCGAACACACGACCCTCTGGTCCCAAACCAGATGCGCTAGCCAACTGCGCCACACCCCGATGGAGTGCAAAGATACAATAAATAATTCAATTATGCGCGCCCATGGGGAGATGGATGCGCTGGAGGGAATCCAGAGGAACTTGCGGGTGTTCGATGTCCGAAGGATAGTCCCGGCCGGAGAACTGGGCGAAATACTGCAGGCAGGCGTCGCGCCACCAGGCGGCAAAGGCCAGGTTTTCTTCCAACAGCGCCGCCACATCACGGTAAACCTGCCTATTCACGTAAGGTCTCATGCCCTCCCAGACGGCCACGTATTCCCGCACTTTCTTCACGCCGCGGTCGTAATGCAGGCAGAGTTCGTCCCAGAGGGGGCGGCCGGAAGCCATGGGATGGTCCCAGGGCACATGGTGGAACCAGAGGAGGAGCTCCTCGGGGCAGGTGTCCAGGTTCTCGTACAGCGAGGCCAGGGGCTCATGGTACTGCCCCGTGGCGCCGGAACCCGTGGCCATGGTGCGGTCGAAACCGATTCCGTCGGCCGCGGCCCGATGGTAGTAGCGCGGCAGCCAGTCTTCCCGGGCGCCCTCCACTGAACACCAGGGCTCCGGGCCGAAATGGTGTTCCCAGGCAAACAGATGGTGGAGCCCCAGCGGCATGGTGTAGTCTACGCAGGCTTCGCGGGAGGACAGCATCATTTCTTTCATGGGGCCGATAAACTGCTCCGCAAAGCGCCTTTTGGACACCCACCATGGCCTTGGGAAGGTGATCCGGAGCCATTCTTCGGCAATCTGCGCCGGATCCAGGGTGGGGTCCCAGGCCAGGCGGCCGAAGGCGTACCAGTTGGCCTGGTTGAAGAGATTCCCGCACCAGGAGGGGTCGTCGCCCACATTCGCCACGCCGGCGATGGCAGAGACGGAGCTTCCGGAGGTGAGCGCCGCCACCGTGCTGCCGGAGCCGTCACGAAAAGTATCGGCCTGGAGGCATTCGGCCCAGAGGGGCGCCAGGAAAACGAGCGTGGAGGCCTGCCCCAGGTATTCCATGGTGATTTGGAGCTCCGGGGTGACGGAAGTGGCCCGAAGCGCCCCGAAAAGCGGACTGAAAGGCTCCCGGGGCTGGAAATCCACCGGACCGTTCTTCACCTGCAGGGAGACATTGGGGGCGAAGGCGCCGTCCAGCGGGACGAATTCGTCATAGGCCTGGCAGGCCCGGTCCGGACCGCCAGCAGAATACACGAAAGCCCGCCACAGGACCATGCCGCCATGCGGCTCCAGGGCCGCCGCCAGCATGTTGGCGCCCTCCGCATGGCTGCGTCCGAAGTCGCCGGGACCCGGCTGCCCTTCGCTGGAAGCTTTCACCAGGAAACCGCCGAAATCCGGCACCAGCGCATAGATTTCATCCGCCTTCCGGCGCCACCAGGCGGCCACTTCCGCGTCCAGCGGATCGGCAGTAGCAAGCTCCCCGAGCGCCATGGGCGAAGCGAAATTCACCGCCAGGTACACCCGGATGCCGTAGGGGCGGAGGAGCCCGGCAATGCTGTCCACCCGCGCAAGGTGCTGCTCGTCAAGGATTTGGGGCGATGCATTCACATTGTTCAGCACCACGCCGTTGATGCCCAGCCGCTCGTTCAGGGCACCATACAGGGCAATCCTCTCCGCCGGCAGCCGCTCCGAGGTCCATCCCCAGATGCTGCGGCCGGCATAGCCCCGTTCCACCGTATCGTCCAAATTGTCCCAGTGGTCCAGGATGCGATAGGCATAGGCCGGCTCTCCTTCCAGGGGAACGGAGGCGTCCAGCCACAGACGGCCGCTTCTCCCGCAGCCCTGCAAAAGGAGCAGCGGGAGAAGCAGACATCCGACCCATTGATTAATCTTCATCCATCCCCTCTATGGTCCGGATGGTGCCATCCGGATTGTATTTGAGTTCGCAGACCTTGAGGCTGCGGAGGCGGTTGACGCCCTTGGAAGGCACGCTGTCGTGGTGGAAAAGCCACCATTTTCCGCCGAACTCCACAATGCAGTGGTGCGTTGTCCAGCCCACCACCGGCGTGAGGATCACGCCCTTGTAGGTAAACGGGCCGTAAGGATTGTCGCCAATGGCATAGCAGAGCTTGTGGGTGTCGCCGGTGGAATAGCTGAAGTAGTACTTGCCCTTGTATTTATGCACCCAACTGGCTTCGAAAAAGCGGCGCTCATTGTCTTCCACTTTGATGGGCTTCCCGTCTTCGTCCAGGAGGACCACCGGCCGGGGCGCTTCCGCAAACTGGAGCATGTCTTCCGAAAGCCGCACCACGCGGGCGGGGATGGCAGGTTCGCCGTCGGCCGGATAGGAGGTGCCGCCGTCCTTGGCCAGGTTGTCCTCATAGCGCTGGAGCTGGCCGCCCCAGATGCCGCCGAAGTAGAGGTAGAACTCATCGTCCGCATCGTCATGCAAAATGGCATAGTCGATGGAATAGCTGCCCCGGATGGGGTCCGGAAGGGCCTTGAAGGGGCCGGTGGGGCTGTCCGAGACGGCCACCCCGCAGCGGAAGATGTCGGTCTTGTCCTTGGCCGGGAAATACATGTAGTACCTGCCGTCGCGGCCTTTCACCACTTCGTTGTCCCACAGCTGGCGGCGGGCCCAGGGGACATCCTTGAGGTCCAGGGCCACCCCGTTGTCCTTCACGGGAGAAGTCATGGGGTCCGGGCCTTCCAGCGACAGCACGTGGTAGTCCTTCATGTCGTACTCGCTGCCGAAGTCGTCGTCCGGAGCGGCGCTTTCCCAGTCATGGGAAGGATAGATGTAGAGTTTTCCGTCGAATACATGCACGGAAGGGTCGGCCATATAGTCGGCCGGGAAAAGGTAACGTTTCTTGACTTTGTCTGCCATGGTTGGGTCTATGCTTGGGATCTTGCTTCGATTTCACGGTTGATCTGGTCCATCTTTTCGTCCGAAAGCTCGTACTTGGAGATGATCCAGATGGCGAGGAGGAGGAGGACGGCGGGAATGACGCACACCAGCCACAGGATGCCCTGCAGGGCCAGCGGGGTCTGCTGGGAAGCCTCTGCGTTGAAGCCCACCCAGGAAAGCACCAGACCGGGCACCACGCCGCCGAGGGCCATGCCGGCCTTGAAGAAGATGCCGGTGAGGGCGTTCACGATGCCGGCGATGCGCTTGCCGGTGGTGTATTCCCCATAGGCAATCACTTCCGGCACCAGCGCCCACATGTAGCCGGTGGCGGTGATGATGCCGGTGGACTTGATGAACTGGGCGATGCACAGCAGCACGAAATTGTCTTTGGTGGCCGGGATGGACACGAAGGTGTACATGAGGGCCATGCCCAGGACCGCCACCCCCAGGAACAGGTAGAACATGCCTTTCTTGCCTATTTTCCGCTTGATGGCGGGGACCAGCGGCATGAAGATGAAGGCCGGGATGGTGCCCAGCCACATGAACAGGGTGGTCAGAAGGGGGGTAGCACCCACGATGTAGCTCACGAAATAGGCATCGGCGGCGTTCCCCACGCTAATCATGGCGAACGCCGTGATTAAGAAGAAGGC
>JAEEGL017411608.1_pt1 | contig 42323 bp, 38 predicted proteins | sample 9134231 | NCBI WGS metagenome assembly JAEEGL01 (sample SAMN16246548, study PRJNA631951) | gut metagenome | biome: gut microbiome; feature: rumen; material: fiber-attached | host: Bos | place: Iran: Karaj | collected 2018-10 | reverse complement strand
GTCTTCGGTTCTGAGCGACAGAGACAGAATCGAGCAAGTACTGGTGATTCTGATTGACAATGCGCTGCGTTATGCGAAAACCAGGATCTGTCTTCGCGCGCAGGAAACCGTTCACGAAGTGTTGATCGATGTCTGGGATGATGGCATCGGTATTTCAAAGGAGAATCTGTCCAGAGTATTTGAACGTTTCTACAAGGTTGATTCATCCAGAAAAGACGGCGGCACGGGTTTGGGACTTTCAATCGCGAAAAAGATCATGGACCAGTTGGAAGAACAAATCGAAGTCGACAGCAAGGAAGGGGAGTGGACCTGCTTCCGGTTTACGCTGAAAAAATACGTAAGCAATGCTATACCGCTGTCCTCTGTACCGGATATCATCGTTTCCAATACATAAACAGTGTGAAATATAAAACTGCATAAACAATATCCCTCCGGCATACGTTTTATCAACAAAACAACGGAGGGATTTTTATGGAATATAAGCGTCATAAAGCAAACGGAAAAAAGAAAGCCGAAGGACCGGGCGCAATCGGTACAGCAGTATTCGTTATATTGACGATTGCGTTGATCGCTGCAATCGTCGTGTTGTCGCCGATCGGCAAATATCTGAATGAACGGGTTGTTTCGCCGCTGCTTTCGTGTGCAAATGATGAGATCCGTGATGACAGGATTGTGTCGGCTTTGACGCAGCAGGAATCGAAGACACCTGAACCGACGGTGAAACCGATGAAAGATACGGAAAAAACAGTTTTGACGATCAATGAAACGCAGTTTTATATTCTGCAGATGGGCGCTTTTACGGATCAGGAAACCGCAACGAGACGATCGGAAGAATTAAGACGGCTCGGTGCGGGCGGTACGATCCGAAAGGAAGGGAATGTATTTCGCGTTTTCGCTGCGGCGTATCTGGACGAAGACAGCCTTATGAAAGTGCAATCGCAGGTACACGCTGACGGCTTTGAAGCAACGCCGTATATTACGGAGAAATACAGTGTCAAGCTCACACTGGAAGGAAAAAAACAGGATATTGAAACGGTAAAGGAATCGACGGAAATGATCGGTGAAATACCGGTGCGCCTTAGCAAATTATGTTTGCAATATGATAAAAACGAGTTGTCAACCACCGATATTTTAATGGAATTGAACGGCCTTGATACAAATTGCAAAAACATGATCGAAAAAATCGAAGCATTATCCAATCCGACGATCAAACCTTTGAAAGTTCTTATAGAAAAATACGAAGAATATATCTCGACTTTTTCAAGTTTACATGATACCATAGATACGGAAGCAATGAGCGGGATGCTGAAAGACTTACAGCTCAAGTGCATAATAGATTATATATTATTTTTTGAACAGAGATGAGGATTTATGGATCAAGTAACAATCTATACAGACGGTGCATGTTCGAAAAATCCCGGACCGGGCGGTTGGGGCTGCGTTCTGATTTACGGTTCGCATCGCAAAGAAGCAAGCGGATCGGCAGAAGCCACCACAAACAATCGTATGGAACTGACGGCAGCGATCGAAGCGCTCGGGATGCTGAAACGCAGCTGCAGTGTAGATCTGTATACGGACAGCGCATATCTGTGCAATGCGTTTGAAAAAGGCTGGTTAAACCAATGGCGCAGAAACGGCTGGAAAACAGTGAACAAACACGACGTTGAAAATCGTGATCTTTGGGAACAAATCGACGCGCTGTGCGTTACGCATATTGTTCGATTCCATAAAGTCAAAGGTCATGCTGATAATGCGGAAAACAATCGCTGCGATAAACTCGCGCGGGATGCAATCAAAGCATTACAAAAACCAGAGAATACCGAAGACTCCGAACTCCGGGCGTAAAAAGCTCCCGGAGCTTTTTTTACCGTAAAATGACTTTATCTTTGACTTTTTTGTAAACAACTATTCGTTAAACTTGTCTTTAACGAATAGTTATGTTAAAATTATAAAGATCAGACAGGATCCCTTTCCTGTTTCGGAGGCAATTCATGAGTGACTATCAGATGCAAAAGAAACTGGATTACACGGTACGATTCAGGAATATACTTTCAGAACTGCCCGGTTTCTGCACATTGTATTTTCGTGCCATTGAACCGACGACGTCGATTCTGACACGATACGGATATGCAGTTGATCTTCGTACTTTTTTTAAATTCCTTACATCCGGTCAAATCAGCAGATACACAAGCAAACAACCTGCGGAATTGACACTTTCCGACATGGAATCCCTCACCTCTCTCGACATTGAACTGTATTTGGAGTATATCTCCCTCTATAAGAATCAAATGTCCGAAGGTACAAAACTGGTTGAAAACAATGAAAGAGCGAAATCTCGCAAATTATCGGCTATTCGCGCATTATTCAAATATCTATATAAAAAATCAATGATACAATCAAATTGCGCGGCTTTGGTCGATACACCGAAACTGCATGAAAAAGCGATCATACGTCTGGAAGCAAATGAAGTCGCCGATCTGTTGGATACAGCCGAACAAGGAAGCGGTATGTCTGCGACACAAAAACGGTATCATGATTCCACAAAGGTTCGGGACGTCGCGATTCTGTCGCTGTTTCTCGGTACCGGGATCCGTATCTCTGAGCTTGTAGGGATTGATATGAATGACATTGATTTTTCGGGAAATGCATTCGTCGTAACACGCAAAGGAGGCAGTCAGATGACGCTTGCCTTCGGTCAGGAGGTTGCCGACGCATTGCTTGCTTATCATGAAGAAAGGAAAAACATCATTCCCCTCTCCGGTCATGAGGACGCATTCTTCCTTTCGATGCAGCGCAAACGTATTACCCCGAGAGCGGTCGAAAACCTTGTTAAAAAATATGCACAGATCGCAACGCCGTTGAAGAAAATCACACCGCATAAACTGCGCAGCACATACGGCACGATGCTTTATCAGGAAAGCGGCGACATTTATCTGGTCGCCGATGTTTTGGGACATAAAGACGTGAACACAACGCGTAAGCACTATGCGGCAATGACAGAAGAAAAAACACGTCTTGCCGCCAAGTATATCAAGCTGCGCGAAGAGGATGCTTCTTTTGCAAATCCCCTGCCTCCTTCGACTGATTCCGAATAATACGAACATTTGTTTGCTTTTTTGAAACATATGTGCTATACTTGTTTTGAGGTGAACGTATGAATAAGCTGACAGACGCAAAACGAACCATTTTTGAATACATCGCAGCGAAACAGGCAGAAAACGGATATCCTCCGACGGTGCGGGAAATATGCGAAGGCGTAGGACTCGCCTCCCCCGCTTCCGTACACCGTTATTTGCGCCTGCTTGCAGACGATGGATTGATCCTGTATGATTCCAATAAAAAACGTTCCTACCGGGTCTGCATTCAGGAGAATCGCAAGCAGAGCGCTGTTCCGCTTCTCGGCAAAGTTGCAGCAGGTCTTCCGATCCTCGCGCATGAAAACACGGAAGATGCTTTCCCGATACCGGATCTTTTACGTCACGGAATCGGTGAAAATGCTTTCATGCTTCGTGTGGACGGAGAGAGCATGAAGAACGCAGGCATTTGCGACAAAGATGTCATAGTCGTGGAACAGAATGCATATCCGAATGACGGCGATATTGTTGTCGCTCGGATTGACGGCGAGGAAGTCACGGTCAAACGCTTTTTCCAAAAAGGAAAGGAGATCGAACTCCGTCCCGAAAACGAAGCCTTCTCCCCTATGTTCTTTGCGCCGGAGCGCGTTGAAATTCTCGGAAGCGTAACCGGGTTAATGCGACGTTACTAATGCGTTCAGTACGGACTTTGCTGCAAGTACGGCATGTTCGTACGTCAGCGCACCTTGCATATATGCCGTATAAGGAGCGCGGATAGGACCGTCTGCACTTAATTCGGTCGTAGCGCCCTGAACAAACGTTCCTGCCGCCATAATGACCGGATCGGAATACCCGGGCATATCCCAAGGCTCGGGAACAACAAAGCTGTCAACCGGAGCAGCTGCCTGCACCGCCTGCATAAACGCGATCATCTGCTCTTTTGTATCAAACATAACGGATTGAATGATATCGCTTCGATCGTCATCCACACCCGGAAGCGTACGATAACCAAGATTCTTAAAGAGCGCGGAAAACAGGACTGCGCTTTTCATGCATTGTGCAACAGTATGCGGCGCCAGAAACAATCCCTGGTAGAACGGGCGGTATGATGCAGCGTAGGAACCGATCTCTTTGCCGCATCCGGGAACGGTTTGGCGGAAAGAAATCGCTTCGATCAGATCTTTTTTTCCGGCAAGATATCCGCCGGTCGGGGCAATTCCTCCGCCGCAGTTTTTAATCAGACTGCCGGCGATCAGATCGGCGCCGACTCCGGTCGGTTCTTCTGCCTCCGTAAACTCTCCGTAGCAGTTATCGACAAAGATAATCACGTCCGGACGGATCGATCGGACAAATGAAATCGTATCGCGAATCCGTTCGATCGTCATTGCCTGTCTCCAGGCATATCCCCTCGATCGTTGCAGGTATACCATACGAACGGACAAATCTGTGCGAAGAATATGTTCTGCACCGGTTCGATCAATCCGGTCGTTCAAGAGACCGATGCAGCGAAAACGGATCTGAAAACGTGATAATGCATTCGGCAGATTGCCGTTCAATCCGACAGCGCTTTCCAGCGTATCGTATGGCGTTCCGGTAAGAGAAAGCACGGTATCGTTGGGTTCCAGAACACCGGATAATCCGAGGAAAATCGCATGTGTACCGTTCGCTATCTGCGGGCGTACCAAAGCTGCTTCCGCTTGCAGAGAATCGGCAAAGACTTCATCCAATGTATCGCGACCGATATCGTCGTATCCGTATCCCTCTGTCGGTGCAAAATGCCGGGATGAGATTCGATGCGACTGGAATGCGTTCAGGATACGTTCCTGGCAAATCAAAGCATTCCTGTCGATACGCGCAAAAGCGTTTCTCGCACGATCCTCTGCCTGTCTGATTCGTTCTTCAATAATCATGCAATAACTCCGTAATGGCTTTTATAATTTGTTCCTGCGGCGTTTTAAGGGGATCAAACCAAACGGTTTCGTTATTCCGCTTAAACCAGGTGATTTGCCTTTTGGCAAAATGCCGCGTATCCAGTTTGATTTTTGCGACCGCATCTTCCATAGTACAATGACCGCGGAAGACATCAAATAGCTGTGCATAACCGATTGACTGCAGCGCGCGGCAGTTTTCCGGCGTGAACCCTTTCAGAAAAAATGCACAGGCTTCCTTGTACAATCCGTCTTGCATCATCCGATCAACGCGCAGTTCGATTCTTTGGTATAAAACGTTCCGATCTGTATTCAGCCCGATTCGAACCACGCGATATGTATCATCATTTTGCTGTGCATCTTCAAAAGACTGATTCAGCTCGGAGAACGGTTTGCCTGTAATACGGTATACTTCCAGAGCACGGACAACACGCTTCCTGTCGTTGATATGCAGACGTTCGGCAGAAACGGGATCACACGCGCTCAGAACGCCGTATACGGCATTCGGATCCCGATCGTATTCAGACTCAATCAATGCACGTATTTCGGAATCAGACGGCGCTGAGAAACGCATATCGGAAAATACGGCATCCAGATACAGACCGCTGCCGCCGACAACAACCGGCAGCTTCCCGCGCGACGCGATATCATCAATCGCATTTCGTGCAAGCGTTCGGAAGGTTGAGACCGTGAAACTGCTGTCTGTGATATCTGCGCAATCGATCAGATGGTGCGGAACACCTTTTCGCTCTGCTAAGGATGGTTTGGCAGACCCGATATCCAGACCGCGATATACGGCAACTGCATCGGCGGACACAACTTCTCCGGAGAGAGCAAGCGAAGCGTCGATCGATAAAGACGTTTTTCCGCAGGCAGTCGGACCGACAATACACAAAACAGACGGTTTCGTTTTCATACAATTCTTCGGAACATTTTTTCAAGTTCCGTTTTTGTGATTCGTACGACAACAGGTCTGCCGTGGGGACATGTTAAGGGGACGCTGCCGCTCAGAAAAGCATGCAAAAGATCTTGGATCTCTTCTTTCTGAATCGTCTCCCCTCCCTTGATGGCATGTTTGCAGGCAGCCTGCATCAGACGTTCCCTGGTGAGCTCGTCTTTCACGTTTTTTCCGTTTTCGGAAAGGATCGAGAGGACGGAATACAAATAGGATTCATTCAGCGTCTGACCATTCAATACCGGTATTTCTGACAAGGAATAAGTCGTCGCGCCTGTTTTGACAAGACCGAATCCCATTTCGGAAAGCATGCTGCTGTTCGAATCGAGTATTTCCGCCTCCGAAGGAGAGAGCTTTATTTCGTGAGGAACCAGAAGCTGCTGAACGGACATTTCGATTTGATGAGAGGTCAGCTCGTCAAAGAGCTTTCGTTCATGCGCGGCATGCTGGTCAATCAGGTAAAGCTGATCACCGCGGGTTACAATCCAATAGGTTCGGAAAACACAGCCGATGATATCGATCGATTCTTCCGTAAAGAGTGCATCCGTCTGTTCGAAACGCGGGGGCGCCGATTCTTTCGGTTTATTTGAAGAAACGGTAAAACTCGGCACGCTGCCGATCCGCCCGCTTTCGCGAAACATGTTGTAGTTGCTTTCTTTGTAGCTGTACCCGTTCCGTTTATCTGACAATGTGTGAAAATCAATGCGAGGAACAGACGGCGTTTGTATTGCGGACACATTGCCGGGATCGACGGGCAATCCCGGTTGTTTCGGCTGAACGGTGTCCAGTGCGGATTCAATATGCTTTTCCGTGGAAGTAAGCGCGAGCTTAGAAGCAGCCGATACGGAAGTGAACACGCGATGCTCATCGGCAAAGCGCACCTCGGCTTTGGTCGGATGAACGTTGACGTCGACTTCCTGCGGAGCAAGTTCGAGATTCAATACAAAAAACGGGAATCTGCCGATCATCAAACGCGTATCGTAAGCCTGTGCGACCGCAGCAGACACTGCAACGGATCGAATCGAACGTCCGTTGATGAACAAAGTCTGGAAAGTACGGTTGTTTCTGGATATCTCCGGAAGACCGAGATAACCGGACACACGCATATATCCGTTGTCGTAATCTACAGGAACGATCTTATCGGCTATCGTTGCGCCGTATACGCAGAATACTGCGTTGTAAAGATCGCCATCCCCATAGGTTTCGTACACGGTCTTACCATCCGATTCATAACGGAACGAAATATCGGGACGCGCTAAAATCATTTTGCCGATATAATCGCCGATGTACCCCGCTTCGGTTCTTGCGGATTTCAAAAACTTCAGTCTGGCGGGAACGGACGCAAACAGCTCCTCAACGGTAAATGTCGTTCCGAATACGCTGGAAGCATCTTCTTCGCTGAGGATAACACCGTTATTGATGATCAGTTTTGTACCGACGTCGGAGTCTTGCTGACGGGTCGTCATGGTTACACGCGATACGGATGCAATGGATGCAAGCGCTTCGCCACGGAATCCAAGCGTTGTAATGCGTGAAAGATCGTCGGAAGTACTGATTTTACTCGTAGCGTGACGCAGAAATGCGTTTTTGCAGTCTTCACGTGCAATCCCGCATCCGTTGTCGGTTACAGTAATACTGCGCATACCGCCGTTTTCGATCTGAACGGAAATCGCGGTCGCGCCTGCATCGATTGCATTTTCGATCAATTCCTTGACAACAGAAGCGGGACGCTCGACGACTTCACCTGCAGCGATCTGATTCGCCACCTGCGGTTTTAACACATGGATGATCGGCATCGGTTAAACCCCTTTCAATGCGTCGATATAGGTATGCAGCTTCATAAATGCATCGATCGGCGTCATATGATCCAGATCGACTTTATTAAGGTCGTTCAGTATCGATTGCTGTACGCCGGAGATGGGTGAAGGTTCACGTTTGTCCTGTTCTTTCGGATCACGGACAAGGAGATCCGACTGCTCGAGCTCGCCGAGAATCTCTTTTGCTCTTGTGATAATTGATTCCGGAAGACCTGCAAGCCTTGCGACCTGTATACCGAAGCTTTTATCAGCGCTGCCTTTTACGATTTTGCGAAGGAACAGAACGTCGTCACCGATCTCTTTCACAGTGATCCGGTAGTTTACAACGCCTTCCAACTTTCCCTCCAACTCGGTAAGCTCATGATAATGCGTTGCAAACAGAGTCTTGGCGCCGCACAGAATCGGATTTGCGATATGCTCGAGAACCGACCATGCAATGGAAAGACCGTCGAACGTGCTCGTACCGCGTCCGATTTCGTCCAGGATCAGCAGACTGTCTTTGGTCGCATTGTTGATGATGTTTGCCATCTCGCTCATTTCGACCATAAATGTACTCTGACCGGACGCAAGGTCATCGCTTGCGCCGATACGTGTGAAGATTCGATCAACGATACCGATCTCAGCTTCATCAGCCGGAACAAACGAGCCGATATGCGCCAGCAGCGTTATCAAAGCAACCTGACGCATGTATGTGGATTTTCCCGCCATGTTCGGTCCGGTAACGATAAGAAGCCTGTTCTGATCGAGATCGAGATTGACATCGTTCGGAATGAACCCGTTCTTCATCGTCTGTTCCACGATCGGATGTCTGCCGTTGACGATGCGGATTACAGAATTGTCGGAGATTGTCGGCATGACATAGCGATTGGAGACCGCGACTTCTGCAAGAGAACGGAAGACGTCGAGTCTTGCCAACAAAACCGCGTCCTGCTGCAGCCGTTCTGTGCAGGACAGCAGCGCTTCCCTTACGCCGCGGAACAATTCGGTTTCCAGTTCAAGAAGACGATCCGACGCATTCAGGATCTTTTGTTCCAATTCCTTGAGTTCCGGCGTGATATACCGTTCGGCATTTGCGAGCGTCTGTTTGCGTTCGTAATAGTACGGTACATTCTGCGTAAAAGACTTTGTAACTTCAATATAGTATCCGAAGACACGGTTGTAGCCGATTCGCAGCGTTTTGATGCCGGTCGATTCACGCTCACGGGAAGCAATCTGATCCAGCATGCTTTGGCTGTCGCCGGAAACGGCGCGAAGTTCGTCGACTTCTGCGTTGTATCCCTTGCGGATCAACCCGCCGTCCTTGATATTAACCGGCGGATTCGGATCGATTGCGGCATCGATGATCCCGATTACATCGTCCATCGGATCGAGATCCCGCACGATCGTGTCGATCGCTTTAGCAGGGATTCCGCATAAGAGCATCGTGATCGGCGTGATTTGCCGAAGTGAATTCATAAGCGCAATGCAATCGCGTCCGGTGATCGTACCGTAAGCAATTTTACTGGTCAGACGTTCGATGTCATATACGGAGTTAAGATATTCACCGAGCGTTTTCCGCGTACGCAGGTCACGAACAAACGTATCGACAGCCTGCAGACGACAGACAATATCGTTCTTTGTCTGCAACGGGCAGTCGATCCAGTTCCGGAGCATACGCGCACCCATGCTGGTCTTTGTAGCGTCAAGAAGATACAACAGCGTACTTTTCTTGTTCCCGTTGAATTGAAGCGGCTGTGTCAGCTCCAGATTACGTCGCGTGAATGTATCCATCTGCATAAACGCAGAACGGTTTAAGACCTTGATCGTATGAATATGGGACAGCGCGTTCTTTTGTGTATCTTCAAGATATGAAAGCAACGCACCAGCAGCACCGATCGCAAGTGATTTGCCGTCAAGACCGAACCCTTTCAGAGACGCAACGGAAAAATGCTGTTTCAGCCGCTTCTCTGCCTGCTCGGGATGAAACCGTACATTGGCGAGCTTTTCGAGATAGTAGCCGGAACGGATTCGCTTGACCAGATAATCCTGTTCAAACATGGATTCGTTGGCAACGATTTCCGACGGAGAAAGTCGGGTCAGTTCATCAAACAGAACCGAAGCAACGTTTGATCCGTAAAGCTCACAGGCATAAAAGACTCCGGTCGAAATATCCGAATAGGCATATCCGATCCCGTTCTGTGAATAATTCAATGCGAAGATGTAGTTGTTCTTGGAACCGTCGAGCATTTTTTCTTCGATCACGGTTCCGGGTGTGATCACGCGTGTAACGGAACGGGTCACAAGTCCCTTCGCAAGCGCAGGATCCTCCATCTGCTCGCAAATTGCAACCTTGTGGCCTTGCGAGATCATTTTGTTGACATACGCATCGACGGCATGATAAGGAACGCCGCACATCGGCGCTCGTTCTTCCATACCGCAATCGCGACCGGTCAGAGTCAATTCGAGAATCTTTGATCCCTCTATCGCATCGTCAAAGAACATCTCGTAAAAGTCGCCGAGACGGTAGAAGAGAAAGCAATCCGGATACTGCTGCTTTACTTCCATATATTGGCGCATCATCGGCGTCAATTCACTCATTTCGATTCCTCCCGGGAGCTGCACTCGCTTTTGCAGGTGCTGCAGTTGCAATCACAAGTCATGGACATTGCCGCTTTTTCACGCAGCGCACGGTCAAGAGCATCCTTCGCGGAAAGGAATTTCCGGTACAGTTCATTCTCGGAAATCTGCTGAGACATATATTCGACGTCGTTTGTCAGACGAATAGCTTCCTGCGCATCATAATCCGGATTCTGAATAAGATCCATGAGCTGCTTTGTTTCTGCCTGATACGTGTCGATCAGTTCCATCAGCGCATGGTCGCCCTTGACCTGTTCGCTGATTTCCAAATAGGTTTTCAATTCATGCATTGATCTTTTCTCCAATCAGTGAGTTTTTATTGATGTCGGTAACCCTTACGGTCACATACCGGTTCATCAGGTCTTTGGATCCGGGGAAATATACCATCTTGAAATTCTGATATTTCCCGTATAAGAGCGTTTCGTCTCCTCGTTGATCGTACCCTTCGACAAGGACTTCTCCGGTATGACCTATATACTTTTGATTATTCTCGATCGTCTTTCTTGCCTGAAGTGTATTCAGTTCGGAAAGGCGGCATTTTTTGATTTGTTCCGGGATCTGATCCTCCATCTTTGCGGCAACCGTACCTTGCCGCGGCGAATATGCAAAAGTGAAGGCAGCTGCAAATCCGACTTCTTCGACAAGAGAAAGCGTATCCTTAAACGCATCTTCCGTTTCTCCCGGGAATCCGACGATGATATCTGTGGTGAATTCAATATCCGGAACGAGCTCACGCAGCCGTTTGATGATCGAAAGATAGTGTTCTCTCGAATACTTGCGATTCATGCGGCGAAGGATTTCATCGTTGCCGGATTGAACCGGAAGATGAACGTGATGACAAACATTCGGAAGTTCGGCGATCGCCTGCATAACGTCCTCATTGAGATCCTTCGGGTGCGAGGACATAAAACGAATACGCTTGAGACCGGGAACATCCGAAACATATCGCAGCAGGTCGGCAAAATGCATTCCGGCGGTGTCGTCGTTCCCGTAGGAATTGACGTTTTGTCCGAGAAGCGTGATCTCAGTGATTCCGTTTGCCGTCAGGTCAGCGATTTCCTTGCGAATGTCCTCCGGACGGCGTGAACGCTCTCTTCCGCGGACATATGGAACAATACAATAGGAACAGAAGTTGTTGCACCCGTACATGATGTTGACAAACGCGCTCCGGGGATTGTCGCGAAGCCGCGGAAGATGTTCAACGATCGCATCATTTGCACGGTCGGTAATCGCAACACGCTCGCCGTTCATAACGCAACGAATCATTTCCGGAAGCCTGTGCAGTACGTTTGTGCCGAAGATCAGACTGACATGCGGAAACCGTCTTAAAAGCTTCTTTGCCATCCCCTCCTGCTGCATCATACAGCCGCAGATCCCGATGATCAGTCCCGGATTTCGGTCTTTCAATTCTTTTAATGCGCCGATATTACCCATCAATCGCTTTTCCGCATGATCGCGTACGCAGCAGGTGTTAAACAGAATCAGATCGGCAGTTTCTTTTTGATCGGATTCGGAATAACCGATTGTATTCAGCAGTCCTTTAATCGTTTCGCTGTCCCGTACATTCATCTGGCAGCCGAATGTTTCGACATAAAAAGAAAGATTGCGCGGGATTATTTCCTTTGACAGAGCGGCGGCTATGGCTCGTTGTTCGTTCAGTTCCTGCTCGGATATGGTTAAATTCGATCTCATTCGCAGTTTACTCCATATAATTTCAATTTATTATACTACATCAAATACTATCGTACAAGAACTGATTTGATCGAGTTACATATTTTTCCGCTCATATCTTTCCGGTATTTGCAGAAATTAAGACCATCAAAACCAACAAGGAGGTGAAAAACATGACCCGTAATACCAATAATACGAACACCGAATCCAAGAGCAAGCTGCAGTCGTTCAAGAGCGAGGTTGCATCCTCTTTGAATATCGATCTCAAGCAGGGCTATAACGGCGATCTGACTTCGCGTGAAGCAGGCAGCATCGGCGGTGAAATGGTTAAGCGTATGATCGAATACGCAGAGAAGAATCTTCACTGACAGAAAGGAGCACACAAATGAGCAGAAACGGAGCTTTGATTCCCGAAAGCAAGCAGTCACTGCAGAACTTCAAATATGAAGTCGCGAATTCTCTCAATGTTGATCTGAAACAGGGCTATAACGGCGATCTGACGTCCCGCGAAGCGGGTTCAGTCGGCGGTGAGATGGTCAAGCGCATGATTGCATACGCACAGAACAACATGAACGGGACCCCGTCCATGATGAGATAATAGAACACAGAACAACCGATAAAATCGTCGCGTCAAACGACGATTTTATCAGTTTTTAGCAATGTAATTCAGATGCGGGTATCTGTTTTGCGCGAGTTCCAGAAGAGCGTTATACTGAACGGTTGGAAGTGAAAACACTTCGTTTGCGGCTTCGGAAGCAAGTTCGATCACTTCAACAGAGCAATCGTTCAGAATGCCGGACATCTCCCCCTCCCCGCTTTGACGAACTCCGAACAGATCGCCGCTGCCGCGCAATTCAAAATCTGCCTGTGCGATTTCAAAACCGTCTGTACTGTTCAGCATGGCTTCGATCCTTCTTTTGGATGTGTCATTCAGCTTATCGCAAAGCAGATAGCAATGTGATTCCAGGCTGCTGCGTCCGACGCGTCCGCGCAGCTGATGCAGCGTAGCGAGTCCGAAATGTTCCGCGCCTTCTATGACCATAGATGTCGCTTCGGGAACATCGACGCCGACCTCGACGACTGTGGTTGATACAAGAACGGAGACATCGCCCTGCCGGAAAGACGTCATGATTCTTGCTTTTTCTTCCTCTTTCATTTGACCGTGCAGATAACCGACGGCCGTGCCCGGAAGCAATCCGGAGATTTCAGCATATAATTCCTCCAAAGAAATTCCCTCAAAACCTTCGGTTTTTTCAATCAGAGGACATACAACATAGGAACGCTCTCCTCTTTTTGCGCGTTCTCCGAGATGACGGTATAAATCGAGTCGCTTTTCAGCAGGAACAAAGTGCGTTTTGATCGGAATTCTGCCGGGCGGCAGCTGATCAATCACAGACAGATCAAGATCCGCATAGATCAAAAGCGCAAGTGTTCTGGGGATCGGCGTAGCGGACATAACAAGAACATCCGGACGAATCCCTTTTGCTTCAATCTTAGCTCTCTGCATGACGCCGAACCGATGCTGTTCGTCAGTAATGATAAGCCCGAGATCGCGGAACCGTACGCTTTCGGACAATAATGCGTGCGTACCGATCACAACATCCGCTTCCCCGCTTTCGATCTTCTCCGTCAGTTCGGTTTTTGTCTTTTTCGACAGGCTGCCGATCAAGAGGCAGGATCTCGGAAAACGTTCAGACAGCGTTTTGTAATGCTGCTCTGCAAGTAATTCCGTCGGAACAAGCAGAACGCCTTGCTTGCGGTTCCGGACGGCAATTTCGAGCGCGTACTCTGCGACGAGCGTTTTTCCGGATCCCACATCGCCCTGTATCAAGCGGTTCATGGGTGTGTCCGACTGCATGTCTTCAGAGATATCATGCATGGCTTTCAGCTGTGCATCGGTCGGAGCAAACGGAATGGATGCTAAAAAAGCGGGCAGGATCGCTTTCGCTTGAAAAGAATAACCGTTATGCCGTTTTCGGTCGGCTTTAGCAGAACGAATCGCAGTAAAGTATAAAAAGGCGTTTTCGAAGGAGAAACGTCTTTTTGCGAGTTGAAGCGATTCTGCGGAAGTCGGGAAATGAATCTCATTAATCGCATCGGACAAAGACGGGAGATTGTATTTTTCAAGCCATTCGGCCGGAAGAGGATCCGACAGTGTGTATTGCGATAGAATCGCAGCAACCGCGTCGCGAATGACAGTCTGATTCAGACCTTTGACCGTTTGATAGACAGGAACAATTCCGGCCTGCTCATGGCTGACTTGCGGATTGTACAGTACGGCGGCGCGCTTTTTGGAAACAATGCCGTTGATAAAAAAACGGTCGCCGATATGAAACTGATTCATCCTGTACGGCTGATTGATCCAACGCAGATTAGCGTTCCCGGATGAATCGGAAACACGAAGCGATACAATGTATTTACCCTTGTAGAAAAAGGTTGTCGGGTCTGATTTTGCAGTCACATACAGACAAGCCCGCTCTCCGTTTTGCAGCAGGTTAACGCTGTTCACATGCGTATAATCAAGATACTCCCTCGGATAAAATCGAAGGAGATCATCTGGTGTATGCACATTCAGCTCGGCAAAGAGCGCGGCTCGTTTTGGTCCGATCCCTTTTAAATCTGTCAGTTCCATTTGAAAAAGGCCGCCTTTCGGCGGCTTTGAACCGTTATTCCACGGAGAGATAATAGTAGTACAGCGGTTGTCCGCCTCTTGCAACGATGAACTCTGCTTCCTCAAATTCTTCCTGCAGATGCTCGGAAAGCGCAACGGCGTCTTCCTCCTCCACTGCATCGCCGAAATACAGATTGACAATCGGATCGTCGATATCCCGTTTCTCAATCATCTTGCGAATGACCTGCTCAACGGCATCGTTTACATTCGAAGCAACGGCAGCAATATCGTTGTCAACAATTCCGATGATGTCGCCTTCTTTGATATCATTGCCGTTATAATGCGTTTCGCGAATCGCATACGTAACAGCGCCGGAAACGATCTCATCGACGGCGTCTTGCATGTTTGTCTGGTTTTCCTCAAGAGACAAATCCGGATTAAACGCCATAACGGCGGCAATACCCTGCGGAATTGTCTTGGTGGGCAGAACAATTACGTTGCAGGAACATAGATTCTGCGCTTGCTGCGCGGCAAGAATGATGTTGGAATTGTTCGGAAGAACGAACACGTTTCTTGCATTGCACTGATTGATTGCGTTGACGATTGTGTCAATGCTGGGATTCATCGTTTGTCCGCCGGAGATAATGCGATCGACGGAGAAGTTATGGAAGATATCGTCGATTCCCTGGCCTGCACTGACGGCAATCAGACCGTATTCCTTTTCATTGCGCTTTTTCTGTTCAATGAGCTGACGGTTCTGCTCGCGCATGTTTTCGATTTTGATACGGTCAAGCTCACCGAAACGCATTGCGAACTGAAGAATCTTGCCGGGGCAATTCGAATGTACGTGGACCTTCACAAAATCATCACCCGCTGCGACGACGACCGAGTCGCCGACGCGGACGAGATGATCGCGCAGCCTTTCAAGATCGTCATCCGAGAAACCGTCGACAAGACGCACGATAAAGAATTCCGTGCAATAACCGAATTCAATATCTTCAGTCGAGAAATTGTCGAGGTTCGCGCCTTCATCCTGTTCGATAGGTTCTTCCTCTTCAATGTTATCTTCGACCGTTTCCGGGATATCTTCGCCCGATATGACGGCCTTAAAGCCGCGATAGACAGTCAAAAGACCGTAGCCGCCGCTGTCGACGACCCCTGCTTCTTTCAGAACGGGAAGAAGATTCGGGGTGTTGTTCAGCGCTTCCTGACCGACCGTGAGAACAGTATCGATAAAGCTGTCGAGGCTCAGATCTCTCACGCGTTTCACTTCGGCAATACAGGCTTGCGAGATCATGCGGGAAACAGTCAGAATCGTGCCTTCCTTCGGACGAAGAACCGCTTTATACGCAGCATTCGTGCCGGCTTCAAACGCATCTGCAAGCATTGCGACAGAGATCTCATCCTGTCCTTTGCAGATTTGCTGATAACCGCGGAACAGCTGGGAAAGAATAACGCCGGAATTACCTCTTGCATTCTTCAACGCGCCGAGCGAAACAGCATCCATAACCTGACCGACGGTAACCGAATCAGGCATGCCGCGCAGTTCCTTGATTGCACCTTGCATGGTCATCGACATATTGGTTCCGGTATCTCCGTCAGGGACGGGAAATACATTCAGAGAATCAATATATGCCTTGTTCTTTTCAAGATTGGCTGCGCCTGCGAGAAATAGATCACGCATCAGCGCGCCGCTGATGTTTTGATTGTTCAATGCTCAAACCCTCCGAAATCCGCTTACTGGACGCGAATACTTTCCACAAAGATATTCACGCAGCGAACCGAAATCCCGGTCAAATCCTCTATCCGATAACGTACGTTTTGCTTTGTGTTATGTGATACTGCAGGCAAGGATACGCCGTATTGAAGCGCGACATGCAGAGATACATCCACCTGCGAATCGCCGACCTTTTCAACAAGCACGCCTTTCTGCAGGTTTTCTCTGCCGAACAGCTCTACGATCGCATCTCCTGCGCTTCTTGCGCACATGCCGACGATGCCGTAATTCTCTACTGCGGCATATCCGGCGATCGTAGCGATCAGATCCTCAGAAACGGAAATCGTTCCCATTTCGTTTGTGACGGAAATCGCCATGACAGAACCTCCTTTGCTATTCTCTTTAATGTACTGCAATGCAGCCGATATTATTCTTTCTCTTCCCAAACACCGTTATGGAAGACTTCCTGTACATCGTCGTTGTCGTCCATACGCTCGAGGAACCGTTCAATCTTTTCGATTGTTTCGGGATCGTCGATGTTCGTAGTGTTCTTGGGAATCTGACCGATTTCCGCGGAAAGGAAATGATAGCCGAGACCTTCAAGCCCCTCGCGGACAGTCGAAAAATCAGCAGGCGCCGTATAAACTTCGAATACATCTTCCTGTGCGACAAAGTCCTCTGCACCGGCATCAAGCGCCTGCATCATGACTTCGTCCTCATCCATCAAAGCTGTGCGTTCAATGACGATAAGACCTTTCTTGTCGAACATCCACGCAACCGAACCGGAAGCGCCCATATTGCCGCCGCTCTTGGAGAAGATATGACGCATCTCGGCGGCGATACGGTTACGGTTATCGGTCAGAACATTGACGATGACCGCAATGTTTCCGGGACCGTAGCCTTCGTAGACAACCTCCTCATAATCGACACTGTTGCCGTCGCCGCTCGCTTTTTTGATCGAACGGGAGATGTTGTCGTTCGGCATGTTTGCCGCTTTCGCCTTTGCAATGACGTCACGAAGCTTCGAGTTGTTCGCGGGATCCGCACCGCCGCCTTCTTTTACGGCGATAGCGATCTCACGACCGATCTTCGTAAATATTTTACCCTTTTGAGCGTCTGTTTTTTCTTTTTTGTTTTTAATGTTTGCCCATTTGGAATGTCCGGACATACTGGTTCCTCCTACCTAATCTGAAATCTATAAACGAATCACAGCAATTCTGCCGCTTCTTCATCCAATACAAAAGTCGCTTCCGTGTGGAGCCGCAGCGCAGCAAGCGGTGAATCGCAGAGCGTTCCGCTGTTCAGCATCGCTTTTACTGCAGCTGCATAGTTCTTTCCGATGGCAACAACAACCGGATGCTTGATGCGCATCACCGTAGAAATACCGGCTGTAATAAACGAATCGCCTTCGATATTTTCTTCGTGCGTACCGAGATCATGATCGGCGCATCGATTCATCAAAAGGGATCCGTCGCTGCGAACGGCGATCAAAGCAGTATCAATACCGCCTTTATTCAGGATCGTGCGTTCAAAGCCTTCGGCCGTCTCAACAGCAGAAGTGTCTTTTGAAAAAGGTACGATATACTGCGTCTCGGAAATATCGGTTTTGGCAAAGAGCGATTTGCCGAGCAGATTTGCGATCCGTTGTTCGCCGGTTTCATCCGGCTGAAACTCAAACAGCTGAAAAATCTGCGTATCGCCCCAGCACAGCAGCCCGTTCTCTGTCATCGCGGAAAGCGAGTCATAAACCGGCAGAAGCGTTTCGTGATAATCCACGCCGATCACGCTTCCCGGATCCCGAAGAATCTGAGATGCGATCAGAGTAGCAGCGGCAACCGCAACCGTTTTTGCATCACGGTAGATCAGGATACTCATTCTCTTTCACCGGCGGTGCAGACGGTTTCGATGAACAGCAGAACATCACCGTAAACTTCTTTGCGGTTGGTTTCGTTCAGCATTTCATGACGACCTTCCGGATACAGCTTCATCGTGACTTTATGACCGCTCTTCAAAAGCCACTGATTGACCTGCTTGACGCCCTTTCCGTTCGCACCGACAGGATCGTTGCTGCCTGCAAGCAGGAAGATCGGGCGGTTCGGAACGCGTTTAGCCCAGTTGAGATTGGATACCTCGCCGAGCCCGGTGAATAAATCGTAGAATCCGCATGAGGTAAATGTGAAGCCGCAAAGCGGATCTTCCACATAACGGTCTACATTCGCGGTGTCGCGGGAAAGCCAGTCGTAGTCTGTACGAGCATCCTTAAACTGCTTGTTATAGGATCCGAAACCGAGCTTGTTCAGCGTCTCGTTTGCAACCCGGCCTTTTCCTTTTTTGATCGCGTTCTTTGCGAGGAGTTTTGCGATCGGAAGCGCTGGATTTGCACCTGCTGTTCCGGAAAAGATGAACGCATCAAAATCAACGCCCATACGACCGGCATAGGTTCTTGCAAGGAAGCTGCCCATCGAATGACCGAACAGAATGCATGCCAAAGAAGGATTGTCCTTCATAACGAGATCATGCAAGGTTTTATTGTCCTGAATGAGATGATCCCAACCGTCCTTGTCGCCGAAGAAGCCAAGCGGCTGATCCTTGCCGACGGATTTGCCGTGTCCCGGAAGATCCATGCCGAAAACAAGGAAGCCGTTTTCTGCCAGGAACATTGCAAAATCGTGATAACGCTCAATATGTTCCGCCATTCCGTGAATGATCTGAACGCAGGCACGGGGCTCATCGGGAGCCCAGATACGATAGCGTATATCACAAATACCGGTCGAGGAAGGGAAACGCTTGTCCCGTACAACAATACTCATACGCACTCCTCCGCATACTTTTGATATGTTATCATACCACATATGCTGAAAAAGTGCAAGTCAAAGTACTATTTTTCTGTCAATATGCAGTAAATCCGCATCGGAAGGATCATGAGATACAACGATTGCAAGGTTCGCCGTTCGGATCAATTCAGCCGCAAACAGTTTATTCTGTTCATCAAGCCCCGTAAACGGTTCGTCCAGCAAGACGATATCGTTCGAATATGCAAATGCGCGCGCAAGCGAAACACGCTGCTTCTGCCCGCCTGAAAGCTCGCTTGCTCTGACGGACATTGCATCGTTCATATTCAGCTGTTTCAACAGTCGTTCTGCGGTCTTTTCATCCGATACAACCGCTGCGTTCTGAATCGCGGTCATATGATTCAGAAGACGCGGTTCCTGAAAAACAACGGAGATCCTGCGATTTGACAATCCTTTAATCATTCCGCTGTCCGGCTTTTGCAGACCGCATAAAACACGAAGAAGCGTCGTCTTTCCGATCCCGGATTCACCGGAAATCAACACAATACCCGAGTTCGGAAGATCGATCGAATAATCCTGAAAGATTTGTTTGTCTCCTAGCCTGACAGAGAGATTCCTGATTTCAATCATATCGCTTCCCTGCCTTCTTTAACAGATATTTCAGAAGCGTTTCAATACCGACCGACAGAATGATCACAAGAAATGTCCATGCAAAAAGCTCCGGCACGTCAAGATAGTATTTGGTATTCTGCATCTGTCTGCCGATACCGAATTTCGGAAGCGCTAAAATTTCCGCAGTGATCACCGCTTTCCATGCAAAACCGAGCGCGGTCGAAGCGGTGGCAAAAAAACGAGGAAGAACCTGCGGCAAAGATACATAACGGAGCTTTTGAATCGGAGAAAAGTAGATATCCGCCATTTCGAGAAGCTGTTTGTCCCTGTGGACGATCGCTTCTTCGGTTGTCTGCCAGATCATGGGAACGACGACGATCATGGCGACAATGATCGGAACGATGCCGGAAACCAGAGAAACAAGAAGAATCAAAGCAAACGATGTAATGGGCGTAGTCTTTATCAAAGAACGAAGGGGCATTAAGAGCCATTCTAAAACTCTGATTTTGGCGGTAAGGATCGCAAGGATAACGCCGGTTATACATCCGAGAACGTAACCGGACAGGATACGAAGGACCGTCATACCGATAGATTGCCAGCAGATCGCCGATTTGACGACAGAGATCATGGCGCCGGCTGTTTCAATCGGAGACGGCAAGAGCAGACTGCTGCCGACAAGCATCGACAGCAGCTGCCAGATCAAGAGATATGCTGCAACAGGTATGCAGATTTTGAAAACATTACGAAGGATCGGGTGCATAGTAGAAATCGTCATCCGGCATGGAACCGCCGATGGATTTCGGATTTGCATCGAAAAGCACTTTCAGCATTGCCGAAACGCTTGCTTTCATTTCCTCGCCTTTAACCAATGTGATGTTACAGTTCGGAATCGCGCGCTTTGCAATCGGTTCTTTTCCGATGATGCCCTGGGCTACGATGACGGAAGCTGCGTTTTCATCGGTTACGACTTTGTTTGCGGAAATCTCCGCATCGTTAAGAAACGCGTCGACCTGTGCGCGGTTGGATTCGAGGTAATCTGCGCGAACAATATAGACACCCTGAACAAGTTTGGTATCGTTCTTCTCACTCCAGAGGTCGTTGATCTTCAATGCAACACGTACTTTATCGTTCTGCGCGGTTGCGATTGACACATGCGGTTCGGGCAGGAGCGCCAATTCAACGCTGCCGTCTGCCAGTTTCGCAATCAGTTCGGAATTGTCGGCGATATATTCAACAGTAACGGAATCCGTAAGACCGTTTGCCGCAAGAAGATAATTCAGAATGTATTCAGGAGTGCTTCCCTGACCGGTCGCATAGATCGTTTTGCCGCTGAGATCGGATACGGAATTAACGGTCTCACCGTTCTCAAGCAGATACAGAACGCCGAGTGTGTTGATTGCAATGATGTTGACTTTTCCTTCGGTTTTCTTATAGAGAACAGAAGCAAGGTTGATCGGAACGGCGGCAATGTCCACTTCCCCGTTGATCACTTTTGCCGTCACCTGATCAGGTGCGGTAAAAAGCTCAACGCTGTAGCGATCCTGCATATCCTGCATCATATAGGCCAAACCCATTCCGGTAGGACCGGCAAGCGCCGCAACCTTCACCGGCTCGGAAGATACTTGCGGGACTTCTTCCGGTTCTTCGATTTCGTCGGGCAGCTGTTCGGGCTCTACGGTTTCGACGGGCTGTTCAGCCTCGGAAGCTGCTGCGGGCTGTTCCGGATTGTTTTCTTCAGATGGCTGCTCAGCGACCTGATTTGTATTTGCACATGCAATCGAGAAAACGATCAAAAACAGGCAGAGCACAAGCGACAATGTTTTTTTCATGATTCATAGTCCTCCAACAGTTCTATTTCTTTACCGTTTCGGCGAATCTTTTGATCCGCTTCCAGGTTATCAAGCGCACGATATAGTGTAGCGCGACTGATACAAAGTGATTCGGAAAGCTTTGTGAAATTTTTCACATGATAGACATCTCCGACGGCTTCCGATGCAAAGAAAGTCATAATCCTTGCCGTAATGGAGTTTTTGGAAAACGCGTCCAATCGTTTGTTCAGAAATCGTATACGGCTGTTCAGATATGACAGATAATTCCGCAAGACAGTTTTGTTCAGAGTCAGAAGGCTCAGCATCTCTGCTTCCGGAATAATCAGCGCGCGCGACGGCTCGTTGCATTGGATATCCGTTACAAACGAGTATTGATCCGCACAGATGGATGCAGCACCGAACAGATCGTTGCGTTTCAAAGTGCTCATATGCATCAGACCGTCTTCACTGATTCGCCTGACGTCCGCCGAACCGCGAAGTAAGATTCCGATCCGATTGGTTTTGTCTGTTTTTCGAAACAGATAATCGCCGTTGTTGAAAGCCTGCACTTGCACATCGGAATTGCAAAGCCAATTCCGTATCCAATCCGGATCCACGTTCCGGAACAGGACGGTTCCGACGAGCTGTCCTGCATATCTTTCTGCATGAAATAATCTGCTCACAACCACCAATTCCGTTTCATATGATACAGATATGCTATCATTTATTCTGCTACTTGTCAACTTATGTTTTTAAATATATAATGATAACATGAAAATGATCAGTTGGAATGTAAACGGGCTTCGTGCCTGCCTGCAAAAAGGATTCGACGATTTTCTCCGAACGGAATCGCCGGACATCATTGCGCTGCAGGAAACCAAAGCGCAGCCGGAGCAGCTCAGTTATAAGCCGTATGGGTACAATACATATTACTTCAGCGCACAAAAGAAAGGGTATTCCGGAACTGCCGTCTTCAGCAAAAAGAAACCGACGGAGGTTCGCTACGGAATCGGCGACGATCGTTTTGATGCGGAAGGCAGAACCATAACGCTGTTCTTCCCTGACTTTTCATTCGTTACGGCTTACGTTCCGAATGCACAGGAAGAGCTGAAACGTCTTGACTTCCGTACCGAATGGGAATCGGCAATACAGAGCTATCTGTGTTCGCTCGCAGAAAAAGGTCCTGTCATCTATTGCGGAGATCTGAATGTTGCACATAATGAAATCGATCTGAAGAATCCAGGACCGAATCGCGGCAACGCGGGCTTTTCCGACGAAGAACGCGCGATGTTCGGATCTTTACTCAACGCCGGTTTTGTCGATACATTCAGAGAATTGTATCCGGATAAAACAGGTGCATACTCCTGGTGGAGCTATAGATTCCATGCGCGGGAACACAATGCCGGATGGCGCATCGACTATTTCCTGGTACGGAAACAGGATCGCGCCTTGATTCGTGACGCTTTAATCTACGCTGATATACACGGAAGCGATCATTGCCCCGTCGGGTTGATCTGGGAGGGCACATGGAACTGATACTGGCTTCGCAATCGCCCAGAAGACGTGAAATCATGGATCTGATGGGACTGAGGTATACAACCGAGGTTTGTACGGAACCGGAAAACGTTCCCGCGGGATTATCCGCAGCGGAAACGGTTAAACAACTTGCTTTGCAAAAAGCAGCCTTTGCTTTACGCCTGCATCTTGACTGCTGCGTCATCGGAGCGGATACGGTCGTCGAACTTGACGGAGAGATTATCGGAAAACCGAAGTCGACGGAAGATGCGATTTGTACGCTGCACCGCATGCAGGGACACGTTCACACCGTATATACGGGAATTGCCGTTTTAAAAAAGGATTATCAGGATGTCCGATATGCTGCGACAACGGTTCGTTTACGCCCGATGACAGAGAAAGAAATCCAATGGTATGTTTCAACCGGGGAGCCGTTGGATAAAGCCGGTTCATACGGTGTACAGGGACTTGCGTCGGCTTTTGTAGATTCAATCGAAGGGAACTATTTCAATGTTGTCGGTCTCCCGACATCTCTGCTGTATGAGATGCTCTTAAAAGCCGGCGCCGTTACGGAAGATCGCCTATGAATACCATTCTGGAAGACAAAATTGCATTGCTTCCGGATAAACCGGGCGTATACAAAATGCTGGATTCTGCCGGTACGGTAATCTATGTCGGCAAGGCAAAGATCCTGAAAAACCGTGTCAGACAGTATTTTCAATCATCGAAGAACCATTCTCCGAAAGTACGTGCGATGGTTTCGCATATCGCCGATTTCGAAACCATTGAAGTGCACAGCGAGGTCGAAGCACTCTCCCTCGAGAGCAATCTGATCAAGGAATATATGCCCAAGTATAACATCCTTCTGAAGGATGATAAGCACTTTCCTTATTTCCGGATTGATTTGAAGCAGGATTTTCCGCGTATTGAAATTGTACGGCGCGTCAAACCGGACGGGGCAGCATATCTCGGGCCGTACATTGTCGGTCCATCCGTACAGGAAGAACTTCGACTTGTTTACGATCTGTTTCCAATCAGACATTGCAAAAAGAATATTCCGGCTATGATTGCAAGAGGCGAACGCCCCTGCCTTCTTTATCACGTCGGGAAATGCTGCGCGCCATGCAGCGGAAAAGTGTCGAAAGAAGAGTATCATGCTCTGTTGAAAGAAGCGATGCATCTGCTGAACGGCAAGAGCGGAGATCTAATTCCGTATTTGACTGAAAAGATGCAGCAGGCTTCCGATCAGCTTGACTTTGAACGAGCGGCAATGCTGCGCGACAAGCTCAAAGCGACGCTTGCGTTACAGGAAAAGCAGGCAGCTATCAGTACCAATGATCTTTCTGCAGACATATTTGCCGTAGAGGCATTGAACGACGCACGGTTGGCGTTTGCTTTGTTTGTTAGAAACGGAAAGATCATCGGAACCCATGCTTTCCCGCTTGAGGGTGAAGGAGATGACTCGCCGGAAGAATGGATGCATGCTTTTCTGCTGCAGTATTACGGACAAGACGGAATCGAAATCCCCTCCTCCGTCCTTCTTGCAAAGAGCTGCACGGATATGGAAGATATAGAAACGTGGCTGACGGAAAGGAAACATCGAAAAGTTGCTGTATCCGTTCCGCAAAGAGGCGTAAAACGGCAGCTTACCGATATGGCTATGCAGAATGCAAACGCACTTCTTGCCAAGAACGACAGGATTCGTACACGCGAATGGGAACGCGGAGAAGGAGCAATGGCTGAATTGTCTGCAATTTTAGGACTTGATGAAGTTCCCTCCCGCGTGGAATGCTTTGATAATTCGCATCTGATGGGAACCAATACGGTTTCGTCCATGGTCGTCTTTCGCGATGGGAAACCGGAAAAGAAATCGTACCGGCATTTCCGGATTCGCTCGGAAGCCTGCGGCGACGATCTCGTTGCCATGCAGGAGGTTCTTACACGCAGGTTGTCAAATGACGGCGAACTGCCAGATCTCATTGTATTGGACGGCGGCAAGACGCAGCTTCAGATCGGAATTGATGTGCTGAATAGGTTGAATCTGTCGCACATACCGATTTGCGCGCTTGCAGAAACCGATGAGATCATTTATCTGCCGGATCAGAAGGATCCGATCATGATTCCGAAGAACAGTGCGCCGCTGCACCTGATCGAGCGACTGCGCGATGAAGCGCACCGGTTTGCGATCTCCTATCATCGCAATCTTCGCAGCAGGAACGCGCTGTATTCGCAGTTGGATGCGATACCCGGAATCGGAGAGAAACGGAAGCATGCTTTGTTCAAAGCGTTTATAACGGTCGAGCGGATCAGACAGGCGTCAATTGATGAGCTTTCCGAAACAGAGGGAATGACAAAAACGACGGCCAATGCGGTTTATGAATACTTTCATAAGGATACAGAAACAAAGCCGACAGTTTGATGACTGCCGGCTGTTTCGTTATTGTTGAGATGCTGAAAATGTGTCTTCGTTATTGTCTTGCAGAGCTTTTCGGATTTCCGAAAGCTGATCTACCGCAAACAATGAATAATGCTTTGTTTGCGTATTGAGGATCAATGCGTAGAATGTCCTTGCATTACCGATTGATACTTGTTTTACGCCGACTCCGAGAATCTCATCGCGTTCGATCCGGAAAACAGATCCTTTTTGATACGGCGACTCAATGTTCATTCCGCTGACGGTTGTCTCGTCAATCTCGCAAAAAGACGCTTTCACGGTTCGCATAACCAAAAAGCTGCGATATGCCTGGATGACAAAGAAAACAAACAATGCAATATAAATCAATGAAACAAGAGAAAGCCGGAAAGTTCCGTACTGTAAGACAGGAATCAAAAACAGAAACACAATAAACGGAATACATATCAGATAAAACCAGAACGTGATTCCGGCAGATCTGAGGACTTGTTTATCGTAACCGTATTTTTTATTCATAGGATAGAATGCGGGAGCGCTCGGAATGCGCTCCCGTTTTGTTCTCTGAATTATTCTTCTTCCTCGTCCTCGCGCTTTGCCTGTTCAATGATCTTCTTCGCCTGTTCGGCGGGAACATCTTCGTAACGGGTGAACTCGCTGCGGAAAGAACCGCGCGCCTGCGTCATGGAACGAAGGTCGGTAGCGTACTTGAACATTTCGGAAAGCGGCGCTTCTGCGACGATCTCGGTACCGCCGTTACTGGGCGTCATGCCGAGCATTCTGCCGCGGCGACGGCTGAGGTCGCCCATGATGTCACCGACGTTATCGTTCGGAACCCAGATGTAATAGGTGTAGATCGGTTCCGTCAGCGCCGGGTTTGCCTTAACACAAGCTGCTTTATAGGACAATCTTGCCGCGCTCTTGAATGCAACTTCCTTGGAATCGACCGGATGGTACTTGCCGTCATAAAGCGTTGCTTTGATGCCGACCATCGGGTAACCTGCCAGAACACCGTGGAGCATTGCCTCGCGAAGACCCTTTTCAACAGCGGGAATGTATTCCTTCGGAACAACGCCGCCGACGATCGCATTGACGAACTCGAAGTCAACGCCTTCGGGTGCGGGTTCGAACCGCATCTGGACGACGCCGAACTGACCGCTGCCGCCGGACTGCTTCTTATGCTTACCTTCTGCTTCCGCGGTTGCGCGAATCGTCTCACGGTAAGGAATGCGCGGATCGGAAAGCTGTGCTTCGACGTTGCTCTTGTTGCGGATCTTTGCACAGGTAACGTCGAGGTGCATTTCGCCGAGACCTTTCAGAAGGACGTCGCCCGTCTCCGCATTCTTCTCGATTGCAATCGTTGGATCTTCTTCAAGCAGCTTGTTGAGACCGCCGATGACTTTATCTTCTTCACCCTGCTTCTTTGCGGTAACCGCAAGGCTGATGCACGGCTCGGGGAATTTGACCTGTTCTACGGTTACGACGTCGGATGCGTCGCACAGCGTATCATTTGTGTAGGAAACCTGAAGCTTCGGAATCGCACCGATGTCGCCTGCGTTCAGCTTATCGACAGCGATGGACTTCTTGCCGCGGAGCATGACAGGCGCAGTCGGCTTTTCGTTCTTTTCCTGGGTCGCATTGAACAAAGCAACGCCGCCGTCGAGAACACCGCGATGAACCTTTACGATGCTGTACTTGCCGAACTGGTCGTTGACCGTCTTATAGATATGGCAGACCATCTTGCCGTCTCTGGTGAGCTCAATCTCTTCGCCGTTCTTGAATGCCTTGGGCAGTTTTGCATCTGCTGCGGTCGGCATGTAGTGGAGAATGTAATCGAGGAGCGTGGTGACGCCGATGTTGTTCAGCGCGGACGTGCAGCAGACCGGCGTAATATCGCCGTCCAGAACGCCCTTCGAAAGACCCATCAGAATCTGCTCGCGGGAAAGCTCCATGGTTTCGAGGTATTCCATCATGAGATCTTCATCCGCTTCCGCAGCAGCTTCGGTCAGCTTCTCATAGAGTTCCTGCGCTTCCGCTTCGAGATTGCCGGGGATCGGCACTTCCTTTTCGCCTTTGCCGTCAAACATCTTTGCATTCATGTTGACGATATCTACATAGCCTTTGAATGCGCCGCCCTGCATGATCGGGAGCTGGATCGGAACGACGTTCACGCCGAACTTTTCGTTTACAGCCTGCATCGTCTTTTCAAAGTTTGCGTTATCACGGTCCATCTGATTGATGACCATCATTCTCGCCTTGTGCTGTTCCTTGCACATTGCCATCGTCTTTTCGGCGCCGACTGCAGGACCGGAAACTGCGCTGATGACGATCAGAGCTGCATCACAAAGCGCCATCGCTGCGGTAACGTCACCGTAGAAATCAAAGAAGCCGGGCGCATCGATCAGATTGATCTTGGTGTTTTTCCACTCCAAAGGAGCAAGCGCCATGTTGATGGAAATGGAACGCTTGATCTCTTCGGGGTCAAAATCGGTTGTGGGTGCATTGTTCGGGAAACGATCGACAAGCCCTGCGTTGTAAAGCATAGCTTCGGTCAAAGTCGTTTTGCCCTCTCCGCCGTGTCCGAAGACGCCGATGTTGCGGATTTCATTCGCGGTGTAGAATTTCATGTGTGTTCCCCCTGTTGGAATTTGGTTGATGTTCAAAATTGAATCCGTTACACGGATTAACCCAATTTAATCACTTAACTATAACACAAATAAACGGATCTGTAAACCTAAACTTTCCATGAATTTGCATATTCTTTTTGCTTTTCCGTCAAAACATCGACAGAAGCACCGATACTGTTCAGCTTTTGATTCGCAACAAAAGCGTCGATCTCGGCGGGAACGGCATAAACACGCGCTTCCTTCGGCGGACGCAAAGCCAGTTCTCTTGCACAAAGCGCCTGGATTGCAAAGCTCATATCCATGATCTCCGCAGGATGACCGTCTCCGGACGCCAGATTGACCAACCGTCCTTCCGCGAGCAGGTACAGCCAATTTCCGTTCGGCAAACGATAGCCCATGATGTTCGGCTTCATCGGACGCGTTTCCACGGCAATCTGCTTCAGAGCCGCAACGTCTATCTCAACATCAAAATGTCCCGCGTTGCAAAGGAGAACGCCGTTTTTCATGGTTTCCATGTGTTCTTTCGTGATGACGTCGCACATACCGGTAACGGTAATAAAGATATCGCCGGTCTTTGCAGCCTCCGACATGGGCATTACCGTAAAGCCGTCCATGACAGCTTCGATCGCCTTGATCGGATCAATCTCGGTGACGACCACACGAGCGCCCAATCCCTTTGCGCGCATGGCAACGCCGCGCCCGCACCATCCGTAGCCGGCGACAACAACGGTTTTTCCGGCAACAATCAGATTGGTCGTACGGTCGATTCCGTCAAATACGGATTGTCCTGTTCCATAGCGGTTGTCAAACAGATGCTTGCACTGCGCATCGTTGACACTGAACATCGGAAAACGCAGTGCCCCGTCCTTCTCCATCGCCAGTAAACGATGAATCCCGGTCGTCGTTTCTTCGCATCCGCCGATGATCTTCGGAATCAAATGGGGAAGCTTTGTATGGATCAGCGTAACGAGATCCGCACCGTCGTCGATAATGATATCCGGTTCGGATTCCAGCACGCGCATCAGGCACTCCTCATATACATCGGGAGATGCGCCGTGAACGGCGTATACGGACATTCCTTCATGCACAAGCGCGGCCGCAACGTCGTCCTGCGTCGATAACGGATTGCTTCCGGTGACGTACATGTCTGCGCCTCCCGCTTTCAATACCTTACAAAGATAAGCTGTCTTTGCTTCGAGATGCACGGACAACGCAATTTTCAATCCGCGGAAAGGCTGTTCGTTCCGGAACAGCTCTTCAATATGGTTCAGAAGCGGCATATTGCGCCTGACCCATTCAATTTTATCAAGCCCGGACGGGTACAGCGATTCGTCGAGAATGTAATGATTTGACATAATGATCAATCCTCCAGATATGCGATTGCAGCCTGCAGCTGCGCATCAAGATCAGCCGGAATATGTTCGATCGAATAGCGCTTTGCTTCATCGGAAAGCGTTACGATCGTACTTGGCGTAATGCCCTCGTCTTGTACACAGACGCCGTTCGGCGTATAGTATGCATCTGTTGTAATTTTGAGCCATCCTTTGGTTTCCGGTACTTCATAGAACGTTTGAACAATTCCCTTACCGTAGGTTCTTGTTCCGATCAGATAGGCGGCTTCGTAATCCTTCAATGCTCCGGCAACAAGCTCGCTTGCGGAAGCGGAGAGTTCGTTAACCAGCAAAACCGTTTCGATATCCATTCCCGCATTACAGGTCCGGTATTCCGTTACTGAGCCGTTTCGGGAACGCAGCGTCGTTACGATCTGATCTTTCGGAAGGAAGATATCGGCAATGTCGATCGCATCGCTCAGAGAACCGCCGAGATTGTCCCGAAGATCCAAAACGAGCTTGGTCATACCTTCTTTTTTTAATTCCTCTATGGCGGTTTTTGTTTCGTCGACACACGTTCCGTGGAACGTCTGTATATGAATATAACCGATGGTATCATTCAGCATCCGGTAAGATACCGAAGGCGTGTGTACTTCTCGCGCAACTATGGTAAACTCGAGTGCTTCGTCTCCGCGAAGTATTCTAAAACTGTTTTCCGCACCGTCTTCGGCGTTTACATTGGAGAGAAACTCGGATAACGTATTGTTGTCAAATACAACTCCGTTTATTTCCGATATGATATCACCGGGCTGCAGACCGGCCTCCGATGCCGGCGTATCATCATATACGTCGATGATTTCAACAACGCCTTTGTCGTTCAGCTGTGTCAGGATTCCGATTCCGACAAAGTTGCGCTGATTTTGTTTTCGGAGATCTTCGTACTCGTCTTTCGTATAATACTCGGCATATTTGTCCCCGGTTGCTGAAGCGATTCCTTTCAGAACCGCTTCCGTCAATGCACGCTCATCCTCTTCATAATAGAAAAAATGATTGCGGATGATCTCCCTTGCTTCCTTAACGGATGTGATAAGACTACCGTCATTTTCACGATACTTCTCTCTTGTGAGCATCCAGGTAACGGCACCGGTTATGAGCGCGGTGACAAGAAAGGTGCACACAATCGATATGATGACAGCCGAAACCGCTTTTCGCTTATGAACGCGCAAAGTTTCGGTATTATCGAGTGTTTCCTGAATCTGTTCCATATTGACTTCCTTTTAATAAAATAGAAATAGGCTGCGCAAGTCAAATCAGCTCAACACAGCCTGTACACAGCGGATTGAGACGAAATCAAGCAATTTCTGTTTTAAGAAAATCGGGAATCTGCTCGGGCGTGCAGGAAAGCGACAGGACAAGCCGGATTCCGTATGTCTCGGAAAAATGCTTAAGCTGCTCAAACAATCCCTGAAGAGATTGCAGATCGTGACGGACAAGACGCATGAAGCCGTCGATCACAATGCATTCAAGATCGTGGTCAGAGGCTGCAATTCCGCAAAGAAAACCGTAAAACATTTTCGGTCCGGAAACTGCATATTCCGAAGCGTTGATAAAGCGGATCGAAAGATTGAGATCGTGCATATAGCGTTCGTCTTCATCAATGAAGACGATGCTGCCTTTTGCATCCTCTGCCGCCTGATTTGCAATCTCAAGGATCTTCTTGGTTTTTCCGGAACCTTTTTCACCGAAAACAAGCTGAATCAATTCTGTACCTCCGGTTATGTATTCTGAATGTATTATACCGCAAACGGCATTTTCTTGCAAGCCCGATTGACGTCAATCAAAATAGGATCGCATCCAATCGTATCTTGGATCCTCACGCCATCCCTCTGCCGTTTCATCACGTGTCGTATAGTTGCAGAGGCAATCCGGCAGCGCGTCCTTGAGCGCCTTCGCCTGTTCACGTGAAAACGGATTCATAGCGTACCACAGGCGCTTGACGCCCGTCAGGGAGAACAACGGTGTCAGATCGGAGGCTCCGACGTTGCAGACATTGACGTCCTGCAGAGCCGGCATCTCCGTAAGCGGCGTGAGATCCGGAATCCTATTCATGAACAATTCGATATATTCCAGTTTTTTCAGAGCTGTCAGGACCGAAATATCGGTGATCTTATTATCCGCAAGAATCAGGACCTTCAGCTTTGTCAATCCGGCAATTACCTGCAGATCGTTGTTTGTCAGATAATTGTGACCGAGATCAAGCGCTTCCAGATCATAGCAGTATTTCAAAAGAGCAATGTCTCCTTCATACAGACGCTTTGTACTTTTGACTTTCTTGTTATATGCTTCGCTTGCCTTCGGACTCGTATACTTTGACGGATTTTTGGTGGAAAAACCGACAGCGTCCGTCCGGAGTTTGTGCGGACCGATCTGGATAACCCAGACAAAATGAATATCCGGATGCAAGTCGGCAAGTTCTGCGATCTGTTCGCTTTTCAATCCGCAGTTCACAAGTACCAGCTTTTTCAGGAACGGCGCCTGCAAGAGCAGATCTTCCACTTCTGACGGGCTGTCAATCTTTGTGCCGGTCAGATCGATCTCTTCGGCGGACCCGTCGATAGATTTGCCGAACAGGCTGATTTTCCCGGCAACCCGTACGTTCGGGAATGCCTGTCGGAACAGCGTGCAGTCGCTGTCGGACCAGTCGGAAGGCAAACCGATTGCATCGAGATTTGCGAAAGCATGCAGCTTTTGAATCAGCTGATCAACAGTCCATCCGGACAGAGCGTGCAGGTTCAAAACGGTCGTATCCGAATCGAACCGCAGATCATCTATCAATACCGATCGGGCAACGGACAGATCCGGATTTGCCGAGCAGAACGCGTCCGCCTGCGCATCGGTCCATTCCGATTGCCGGAGATCGACGTTTTTCAAATTCGGGAAACAATGAACGATATCCGTAAACACAGCGGCGTCGATTCCCGCAGGCAGTATAATGGATTGGTCGTCGACACTCAAAGTGAAATCATCTTTCTGATACGCATACCGGACGTCGATCGTCGGGTGTGCTTCCCGAAACTGCTGCAGCGCGGCGTATTCCTGACTTCCGGTTGCATCGACAAATCGCAGATCGGAGAATACACGCAGCAGATTGATATCTTCTGCGGTTGCATTCGGCAGTTTCAGTTCGGTTGAATCACTCCGGAAAACACCGTCTGTCAGCATCTGATTCCAGACGATTGTACAGTCCGGAAGCACGTGAGAGATCGCTTCGACGTCCGAAAACGGTGTATAAGGCAGAGCTGTCAGATCGAGAAAGCGCAGAGAGGTCATTTTTGAAAGCGCATCCAGTTCCGGCATCTCATCCGGTGAGGATACAGTCAGTTCCGTTACGGGTACGGCTATAACGTCTTCTGCGACAATGCTTTCCTCAACCTGAGGCAATTTCGTGACAGTCGGACCTTCGGTCGCATCAACCATTGCGTGTTCTGCCGGGACGCCGTCTTCACGGCAGCCGAGCAGGATGAAGCAAACAATCAACAACAACAAAGATGGAATACGTTTCATTGCATTATCTCCGTTTACGGGTAAAGATTAACAGGATCAACAATACAACCAGCAGAACAAGCAGCCCTCCTCCGATCCAGAAGACAATATCGTTCGTCCGGTTGTTCATTGTCGTAGCGGGATCGACCGGCGTCAGCTCCGGCGTAACGCTCGGGATCGCAGTATCTTCCGCGATGACGGGAACAGCGGTGATTTCCGGCTGCGGCGTATCATCCGGAACAACAGGTTCCGGCGTAAAGGTCGGTTCCGCTGTAACCGGTTCCGGTGTAACCGGAGCCTCCGTAATCTCCGGCGTCGGAGAAGGTGTGATGACGGGTGCGGGCGTGACGGAGAGCGATAGAGGATCGATGTGCTCAAACATGTCATTGATACCGGGGGTATCCAATCCGACCGTCGTGTATGCAAGACCGAATTCAGCAAGGCTGTACTCTGTTTTGGAAACGTGATGATTATCTTTCTTTGTCTGCGTGGGATGCATCAGGAAGGCATCCTGCGCAGTTTCAAAAGCACTCTTGCCGTTCAAAACGGCGATCGGACGGTCGACGTCAAGCGTCAGTTTGTTCTGATCGTACAGATGGATATACAGCTTTTTGACTTCCCAGGGATCCGTTTTCGGATAGCCTTTCGGTTGATAATCCGGATCCGCTGCAAGAGGAACCGCAGCCTGAATGCCCTGCGCAAGCACCTTGTGCTGCCAATGACCGTATTCGCCGTTCAGGTCCTGCGTCATTACGACTTCGGGACGGTAAGTGCGGATCATCGTGACGGCGTATCTTGTTACATCGTCCTTCGTGAATGTATGATGAAACTGATTGTAATAATTTTGCGGGATATCCGGGAACCCGCCGAAAACCGGCTGTGTTTTCAAACCGAGGATCCATGCGCCGTTCATATCTTCCTGGCGCCGTTCTCTTTGGAATTTTTCCGGCAGCTTTGTGCTCATGATCATGGAGATGCCGCTGAGTCCGCGATCCGCTTCGTAAATCGGGTAGATCGCTCCGAGAAACAGCACGTCGTCGTCCGGATGCATAGCGAACGTCATATAGTCCGCTTTTTCAATCGTTTCCGCAAAGGGGTGGTAATCGGGGTAACTTCCTGTGCCGAGCGCATACAAAGAACAAAGCTGACAATTATCTGCGTCGGCGCGGAAGGACACTTTTCTTGTTTCCGGAAGAACGGGAATCTTATCGTTATACAGCATGGAGCCCGCTTCTTCGGACAGCTTGGATCCTTTTTCGTCAAACTGCATAATGGTATGCGCAACAGGCGCTGCATAAAAGGAAACGTACACGGATGCAACCGGAACGCTGTCATCCCACGCAACGGAAACGGTTTTCCCTTTTGCGATCTTCTGCACCGTATCGAAATCTGCGTCGCGCAGACGTTCCGCGTGTACTGTAAAATCTGCACTGTATTTGCACCGTGCGGACAGATTCTCCGCAGTATCATCGGCTGCGCCGGCAATGCACAGCGGCATGAGCAGCGTCAGCAATGAAAGCAGACATACGGCAGCAATTTTAGCGGTTCGAAAAAAACGATTGATCATACTTACCTCATTTTCAAAATCCGAGTTTCGATAACAGTTTTGAATAATCCTGTTCGAGCTTTTCGGATTCCACGGCTTCTTTCAGATACTGCGGAAGATTTTCGTACGGGATACAGAAGGTATTCTTCCAATATGCGGCTTTTTTCTTATTTCGACCGGTGTTGTCGAAAAACGCGTCCATGGAGAAGAACTCTCTGCCGTGAATCTGCTTGAATGTCAAAATCAGAAAGGTCAGATGCGGCGCCCACATTTCATAGGTCAGATATGCGTCGTCCGCACCGTCTCCGTTCTGATCAAGACGATCAACGATCATCAGGTAATGACCGCCGCTTTTGACGATGTCGCCGGATTCTGCACGGTCGAAATCAATGCGGTTGTCGCGCGCGCGGGTCCGTTCGCCGAGTGTGCCGATTTCGGAATTGACTTCGGAACTCAGATTCATGCCTGCCTGTTTATATGCCCACACAATGCTTGCAACACATTGCATGCCGGTGTAGTAGTAGGTTCCGTTGGGATCGCTCGTCGGTGTTTCGAGTTTTGCGCCCCAGTTCGGATTGATCCCCCAATTCCTCGCCGCCTGATAAGCGCCGTGCCCTTGATAGACGATTGAAAGCCCGAGCTTGGCCATATGGGAAATCAGCGATACGCCTGAGGTGACGACGCCTGCGCGCGTATATAAACCGGCAGCGGCAATGTCGCGGCTGATGGCGCGGTTCATCTCATCGACGCTTGTGCCTTTTTCCTTTAAAATGCTTTTAACCGACTGACGCACATAGTCGAGCCCTTCGGCACGGACAGGATAGCGGAATCCGGATACCACAACAACAGCGATCGAGTCATAATGGTTTCCTTCTGCATCACGGGTCCAAAGCGTATACTGACCGTCATATTTGAACGTGTGCAGGGAATCCGAAGGCTCACCCGTATCGGAAACATCGAACCAGTCGCGGGAGTTCTCTCCGGGTTTCAAACCGGCTTTCGTGAAACAATAATCCTGCATCAGCTTGCCGTTTTTGGTTTTCACGTCGACAACGCCGCCGCGAACCGTTACATACAGATCGCCGTTTTCGGCTTCATATGAAACGGGAACGCCGTTGATCTCGTAGAAAAACACGAGATCGTCGCGGATCAGCTTGAAATCATCGAGCTTGAAGACGTCGGCATTCTCATAGTATTGCATCTCAACCGTACTCTCATCGTCGATCCTGAGCGATACACGATTGGAACTGAAGGTATATTGCCCTTCACGTTCCATTTCAGACGCTGTAATGAGATACGTATTATCGGTGCGAAGCTCGAGAGAGAACGGAAGATCTTCAATCGTCCATACGCCGACAAACGGATTCGGTTCGGGCGTTGCGGTCGGCTTCTGCGTCGGCACTTCGGTGAGGATAGGTGTTTCCTGCTCTTCGGGTTCCGGTGTATCAAATCCGACGTGATCCGGTTCTTCCGAGGGCGGTTCCGTGTCTGCCGGTTCGTCAGGAGCGGATTCGGTGACTGACGGCGTTTCGACCGGAGCGGAGACGGGTACCGCGGTCGGTTCCGGACTTTGTGCCGCGCCTAATAAGTCCTGTCCGGAAGAAGGATTGCCCGTACAGGAAATGAAAGATGCCAAAGTGAAAAGCAATGCCAAAGCACAGCAAAACGTTTTTCGCATAACATTTCTCCCTATTATGCCCTATTATACAACACTTTTCTGCATTTGTCCACCATACAAAAAACCGAGGGATCTCTCCCCCGGCTTGTTTGTTTGATTCGTTACTCCGCTTTCAGAAGGAACGCGCGATATGCTTTGAATGCTTCATAAAGATCTGCTTTGGAAATGATCTCCCACGGTGCGTGCATGGAAAGCACCGCAACGCCGCTGTCAATGACTTCCATACCGTATTCCGCGCAGATATATGCGATCGTTCCGCCGCCGCCTGCATCGACTTTGCCGAGCTCTGCTGTCTGATAACGCACCTTGCCGTCGTCCATCCATTTCCGGAGCTTCGCCATATATTCTGCGTTTGCATCGTTGGAACCGCTCTTGCCGCGCGCACCGGTGTATTTATTGAAGCAGACGCCCATACCGAGGAATGCGCTGTTCTTCTTCTCGAAAACACCGGCAAAATTCGGATCAAATCCGGCGCTGACATCGCACGAAAGCATGTGTGAATTTGTCAAAGCACGGCGGAGCTTCAGCTCTGAATACTCACCGGTGAGATTCATGATCTCCGCAATCGTGTTTTCGAAATACTTTGCATGCATGCCGGTTGCTCCGACAGAGCCGATCTCTTCCTTGTCGGCAAGGATGCAGCAGCAGGTTGCGTCAGGCGTCGTTTTGATATCGAGCATAGCCTTGATCTGTGCAAATGCGCAGACTCTGTCGTCGTGTCCGTAACCGAGGATCATGCTGCGGTCGAGACCGAGTTCGCGGGATTTGCCTGCAGGAACGACCTCGATCTCCGCAGACAGAAAATCTTCTTCTTCGATGTCGTATTTCTCCTTCAGAATCTTCAGCATGTTTGCCTTAACGGGTTCTTTCTCCTCGTCCTTGAGCGGGAGACCGCCGATGATGACGTTCAGCTCTTCCCCGCCGATCGCCTCTGCCGCTTTCTTCTGAAGCTGTTCTGCGGAAAGGTGGATCAGAAGATCGGAAATACCGAAAACGGGATCGTTGTCATCTTCGCCGATCAAGACGTTGACGATCGTGCCGTCCTTCTTCGCAACAACGCCGTGCAGCGCAAGAGGGATCGTGACCCACTGATACTTTTTGATACCGCCGTAATAATGCGTATCGAGATACGCGAGCCCGGAATCCTCATAAAGCGGATTCTGCTTCAGGTCCATGCGCGGAGAATCAATATGCGCTCCGATGATATTAATTCCTTTCTCCATCGGCTGTTTGCCGACGATGAACAGCATGATCGCTTTTCCCATGCAGTCTGCGTAAACGCGATCCCCTGCTTTCAGCGTACCGTTTTCCCGAATAATATCTTTCAGATCGCGATAACCTGCGGCTTTTGCCCGCTCGATCGCGCCGATGACACATTCGCGTTCGGTTTTGCCTGCATCAAGAAATGCGCGGTATTCTTTCGCTGTGGTTTCCAATTTGCGAAGATCGGTTTTGTTGTAGGTGTTCCAAGCAACTGTACGTTCCATATGAGCCTCCCATTCAATTTTGTTACATTTTACCACGGAATTGTATTTGAATCTACACCTTTTGATGACTTTTCATCTAATTATAAATAATATATGATTCGTTGTACGGATCGGTTTATTACTGACGGGTTCTGCAGCAAGAATACTTTTTGCAGCAAATGCAAAGGCGATCTCATTTATGGCGACAAAAGAAAAACCGTTGGAAATGCTGCCATTTCCAACGGTATGGTCTGGGTGAGAAGATTCGAACTTCCGGCCTCTTGAACCCCATTCAAGCACGCTACCAAACTGCGCTACACCCAGATATCGGAACCGAATGTTATCTTAGCATCCGGTTCCCGGTTTGTCAAGTATTTCTTCCGAATTACGGAATATTGATCGAATCCGTAACAGGATTATCCGCTTTTTCCATATCGTTGACCATGTCCTTTGTATGATCAAAGATGCTGATAAAATCGTTTTTAACATTTGTAATCCAATCGGATATCGGTCCCTTCAGAATCTGCTTTTCGTTGAGGAAATACAATAATGCCGCAACCAGCACGATAACGACAACAATGATCCCTACGATCCGGAAAAACCATTTCATAACATAATCTCCTTTCTGTATTCATCCGATCGACATACGTTCGGTATCGGATATTGCTTTTTCTATCATCGGCTCAAAATCCACAAGCGCTTCGCTTTCTCTGAGTCGTTCCACCTTCGGCTTCGTGACCGGATGCTTCGGAACAAATACCGTGCAACAGTCCTCATACGGAAGAATCGAAGTTTCAAAAGTTCCGATGTTCTGAGCTTTGTCAACGATCTCTTCCTTGTCGAAGCCGATCAGCGGACGGAATACCGGCATACTGACTGCATCGTCGGTCACACACAGCGATTCGATTGTCTGACTTGCGACTTGACCGATCGATTCACCCGTGATCAGAGCAAGAGAACCGGTATCCTTTGCGATCCGTTCTGCGATCTTCATCATCAGGCGACGCATCAGAACCGTTGTTTCGGTGGAAGGACATTTGTCATAAATCGTCATCTGGATATCTGTAAACGGAACCAGATACAGATTGATCCTTCCGGCATAGCGGGAAACGAGCTTTGTCAACTCGACCACCTTGTCCCTTGCGCGTTCGCTTGTATACGGATAGCTGTAGAAGTGTACAGCATCAAGCATGACGCCGCGCTTTGCAATCATGTATCCCGCGACGGGACTGTCGATGCCGCCTGAGATCAGCAGCATGGCTTTTCCGTTGGAGCCGACCGGCATACCGCCTGCGCCGAGTATTTCGCCGGAGAATACGAACGCATTATTCTGGCGAATTTCCGCCGTAACCGATAATTCCGGATGATGAACGTCAACCGAAAGATTCGGGTATGCTTCCAGAATCTCGTGTCCGAGTTCGCGGCAGAGCTCTTCGGAGGTCATCGGGAAACGCTTGTCCGAACGTCGCGCAAAGCATTTGAATGTCAGCGACGACGCCTGTTCGGCATGCGGTCTGGTTTCTTCGATCGCGGCGGCTCTGATCGCTTCCCAGTCTTTCTCGACACAGCTTGCGACGCTGATCGAATGAATACCGAACACGCGGCACAGCCTGTCCGTGCATTCCGGGATGGAAGCTTCCGGAATCCCGTATACAAAGATACGCCCCTGCTCACGCACAACGTTCGCATGAACCGGATTCAGCGCTTGTTTGATCCGATCGACCAGCAGTTTTTCGAAGAACGGTCGATTCAATCCCTTTAAATGTATTTCGGCATATCGAACCAATATTACTTTTTCCATGATTATCTCCTTTTGTATTTGCGCAGGAATTTGACCTGATCTTCGATGATCGCAGACGCCGTATCGGCTTCCTCTTCCGTATTGAACGGACAAAAACTGAAGCGTATCGCCCCCTCCTGCCTTGCACCTGTGATACCGACTGCATTCAGAATGCGGTTTTTGCCGGCTTTCTTGGACGAACATGCGGATCCGGTAGAAACAAGAATGCCATAGCGTTCCAAAGCATGCATCAGTACTTCGCCGCGAACGCCGAGAAACGAAAGATTCAGGATATGAGGCGCTCCTGCTTCCAAAGAAGGTCCGTTCAGAAGAACGTCCGGCAATACGGAGAGATTCCGGTAAAGACGCGCTTTTGTACGATACATTTGCGCGTGCCATGCGGATTCATTGGTTCGATAGGCATGAAGTGCGGCATCAAAGCCGAGGATCCCGGGAACATTCGTCGTTCCGCTTCTGAGATTGCGTTCCTGTCCCCCGCCGATCTGTCCGCCGGCAAACCGGATTCCGTTTCTGACGTACATAAGACCGATTCCTTTCGGCGCGTGCAGTTTGTGGGCGGAAACGGAATACAGATCTACGGGCAGCTTATACGTGTTTACCTTCATAAATGCCTGCACACCGTCCGAATGGATGATCGCATTGGGAGAGAGTGCGCGTATCTTTGCGGCAATCCGATGCAGATCGTTGACGCTTCCGAGCTCATTGTTGACGTGCATAATGCTGACGAAAGCCGTGTCAGGCGTCAGAAGATCGGAAAGACGATCGATGTCTACGGTCCCATTCGGGCAGAGCGGCGCATATACCACTTCTGCATCGAAAAGCCTGGCTGCTGCAGAAACCGTTTCAAAGACGGAAGGATGTTCCGCTTCTGTCGTTACGATGCGTTTCTTCCCGTGTGCACTGCGGAGCGATCCGAAGACGGCAGCATTGTTCGATTCGGTTCCTCCGGAGGTGTAAACGATCTCGCCGGCATTTACGCCGAGGATCGAAGCGGCAAAACCTCTTGCTTCGTTAACGGACTTTTCAACTGTATATGCAGCGCCGTAAGCGGCAGCCGGATTATAGAAATCCGAAGTCATTGCGCGGCATGCACGCTCTGCAGCTTCGGGAAGCGTTTGTGTTGTTGCACTGTTGTCAAAGTAGATCATGTTCGGTTTCCTTCTGTTGTTACTATATTGTCATAGTATTCCGAGGACCTTGTTTTCGGAACTATTTATACCACAACAGCTCAAAAAAAACACGAGAATCGCAAATTGTTTACATATTAGTCACTTCTATGTGAAATTTTATGTTATAATAATAACTGTACATTCAGACCAAATTAGGAGGTATATATATGATTTGTAAGGAGTGCGGAGCATATAATCCCGATCATGCAACGTACTGCAAAGTGTGTGCTGCCAAGCTGAAGGATGAACCGGAGACTGTTGTTTCCGAGGAACCCGTCGAAGAGCAGCAGCCCACAAAGCGGTTCAGCCGTCCTTCCTGGGTCCAGTCTGAAGCTGCCGAAGCATCTCAGCCTGCACCGAAAGACGAGGAAAAGATCGCTGAGGAAATCAAAGAGACCGCTGATCATAACGTTGCAGAAGTCGAAACCAAAATCGAGGAGCCCGAAGTCAAAGCGGCTCCCGAGCCTGAGGTTTCCGAAGTTGAAGAAGAAACGCCGGTTCCGATCTGGTCTCCTTCCCAGGCTCGCCGCAGGAACGCTGTTCTCGTTGAGGACGACGATGAAGCCGATGCGGATGAAGAACCTGATGAAGATACGGACACAGAAGAAAACACAATCTATAACGACGAAGAAGCGCTCGAAGACGAAGAATCATTTGAATATGAGCCGACGCCCCCGAAGCGCAAGTCCAAGAAGAAAAAGAACAATACGATGTTCACGGTGCTGCTGATCGCAATCATCGTGGTCATCGTCGGCATTCTTGTACTCGGCGGATACCTGCTTCTTAGGAATCAGCTGAAGTGCAGCAAAACACCGAACAAGGGAAATGCCGAGACTGCTGCTGTCACTACGCCGGACAACGGCGAATCGACGCTTGATCCCGCTTCTTCGCAGGACAATCAGCCGACGCTTGATTCGAGAAATGCACAGCTGCAGGAGACCGTGGACGAAAACAATAAAGAGCTCATCGCAATCACGGTTGTCGTACCCTCCGGTTCCACGGTCACCATTGATTTCCCGAATCAGGATGACTACACCTATACGAACAGCGACAGCAAGGATGTGACCAGAAAGGTCAAGATCCCCGTGGAAGTATTCTATCCGAATTATCCGTTGGAAGAATCCGAAATCGAGATCAAGCCGGATATCACGATCACGAATGCGGACGGCAGTTCCTATAAAGTGAATTGTGCATCCTTCACACGCAACTTCCCGAAACTGAACATTTCCGTTACGTCTCCTGTTCCCGATGAAAACGGAATGATCATGGCACCGGAATCCAACGTTGTATCTATCAGCGGCACGATCGACGATCCGACGGCGGAAGTTTCGATCAACGGCGTTGTAACGGTTGTTTACACGGGCGGCGTGTTCATGTATGACTACAAGTTCGATGAGAACGCAACCGAAGACACGGAAGATACGATCACGATCACGGCGACAAAGAACAACTTCGTTTCCGACAAGAAGGAAGTTACGGTACACGCATATAAGTATATCCCGCAGCCGATGACGCTTGAAGTCAACAACAACGGCAAGACGATCCATACCGATAAGAACGGAAAAGCGACGATTACCGGCAAGACGCTTCCCGGCGCGGAATTGACTGCGACCAGCAACAATACCACGAACGTTCT
>JAEEGL015210493.1_pt1 | contig 42323 bp, 65 predicted proteins | sample 9134231 | NCBI WGS metagenome assembly JAEEGL01 (sample SAMN16246548, study PRJNA631951) | gut metagenome | biome: gut microbiome; feature: rumen; material: fiber-attached | host: Bos | place: Iran: Karaj | collected 2018-10 | reverse complement strand
GTTGGCGGGGTCCCAATCTCAAACCCGGTTTGGGGGTGCCGGGGTGCCCTTTCCCTCTTTTCGTTAAACCGCAGGTAGACGTGCTGGGCGGTGGGTTTCCCCAGTTGGCGGCGCGGGCGGCCGGGGAATACCCATACGTGTGCCCCTCGCGCGCCGCCGGCGGCGCGGGCGAACCGGGAGCGCTACCACCTCTCGATGGTGAGAGGCTGGGCCGCGCCCATGGTCGGGCGGTACTTGATCCGCCCGTGACGCAGGTCGTGGCAGTCGTGGCAGAGCGGCACGAGGTTGCGCTCTGTACCACCCATGCCATCGGGCACGAACTCGCTGAGGGCGTATCCCGGCCAGTCCTCGACGAAGCGGACGTGGTGGACGGTGTCGGCCTCGGTGTAGCGTGCCGGCGACTTGGCGAGGCAGTCCACGCACTCGTGGTGCCCCTCGCGCAGTATGCGCGCGCGCAGGTGGCGCCACGCCCTCATCCAGTAGAACCCTCGGTCGTCCCCGTACTGCTCTCGCAGCTCCATGACACGACGGTGGAGGTCCCAGTCGTACCCCGCCTCGTCCCTCACTTTTCGCGCAGCTTGTCGCGGATCATGTAGAGGACTACGCGCAGTGCCGTGGAGCCCACGCCGTAGATGACGAGCGCGGCGAGCACGTCCACGGTCGTTTGGCTCAGACCCATCTCGCCATCCCTCCGTCACATGTGGAGGGCGGGGGTGTCGCTGTTGCCCTCCACCATCCACGCCCAGTCGACGTCCTCCGAGGGTCGCATGCCCCGGGCGGCTTGCGCCTGCACCCGCTCGGGTACGACCAGCGTCTCGCCGGTCTCCACGGCCTTGGCTGCGCACGCGGTTATCATGGCGTCCGCCATGGGCGTGTAGTAGCGCGCCGCGATCCGAGCGAGGTGCTGCAGCGAGAGCATGGACCCTCCTTGGACTGAGAACAGAAAGGCGCCCGGGAGTGGATTTCAGGTCCATCCCGGGCGCCTTGCGCGAGCTCGTCTTTCGCGCGCCGCCTTAGCGGCAGCATATCTATATCACGCCGCGCGACTATCAATCACTCTCATTTGCTCCCAACTACTATCATTCGCTCTCATCTTTGCAGGTCTTGCAACCTGATGTCATCCACCATGCCGGATACGTCCACCCACGCCATGGCTTGCCCCCTCACCCGGTAGAGGGTCGAGTTCGAGATATGGAGCTCGCCCGCGACCTCGCTCCAGGTGTCGGCCATGTGGATGTAGTACAGCTCCAGGATGGCGCCCGCGGGACCAGGCACGCACTGGTATACCGCTTGGATGACCTGCATGGCACGCTGCCGTACCGCGTCGTACCGCGCTATCTCGGCGTCGATCTCCCGCTCACGGTCCATCGCCGCGTCGATGTAGGCCATCGGGTCGCCGCCGGACCCGGACGAGACGAGCGGCGATGACGAGCGCTTGTCATAGAGATGTCTGCGGACGGCCATCGCGCTGTCGCGCTTCGTCGCGCAGCTCCGCACCCACTCGAAGAACTCCTCGGCTGTCACTGCTCCCCCTTAGCGTCTTCTCCGCCTGGTCCCGGCGGTAACCCTCGGCTTGGTGTCCAGCGCGGCCACCATCTCGTCTATCTCCGCCTTGCCCTCGACTTGGTCTTGCCACCACGTCACGATGAGGTCATGCGCGCGGCCCTTGGGCAGGCGGAGCATGGAGTCGATGGCGCTAGGCGTGAGCTGCGCCTCGCGGAAGTACTGCAGGACGACCTCTCGCTGCGTCATTCCTCGACCTTCCCGCACGCCTCGCGGACCTCGAGGATGGCGTCGGACGGCTTCCACCCGTCTGCCACGAGCGCGTCCCAGACCTCGGCGACGTACTTCTTTGCGAGCCCGTACGAGTTGAACGGCGTGCCGCCCCAGTAGTTGGTGTTACTGATTCGCCAGTCCACCCACTTAACCACCTCGTAGGGCGACGGGTCGCATGCCTGCAGGTCTCCCTCGCGGCTCATGCAGACGAAGTCCATCGAGTACCTTTCGGCATCGAAGTCCCTGCGGGTCTCCATCACCTTGGCGCATGCTGCCGGAAGGGCCTCCATGGGCGACTCGCGGCTCATGGCGTCGCAGACGAACTCCATCATGTCGTATCGCATGGTCGCGCAGAGCCCTACCTGACGCGCTCGCTCGGCTTCGGCGCGCTCCTCAGCCTCATCCCCCTCGGTTTCCTGCGCAACCTCGTCCTCGGTGAGCTTGCGATAGACGGTCCATCCGGACGGCGCAGGGTACGCATGGTTCCACCAGGCGAAGAAGAGGCCGATTCCGTACGCATAGATGGCGTCCGCCTCCTTTGCGTTGGTGCACGTGCCGACGAGCTTGTAGCCGGTGGGGTCGCTGAGCGTCTCGTCGTGGTACTCGATGCTCGCGCGCTTGAGCGATTCGAGCTTGGCCATGGCCTTGTGGTGGCGCTTGATCTCCCTCGCCCTGTCTGTGGGCGTCGACCAGCTTCGCCCGATGCCGGCGGTGATGATGCTCTCGCGCTCCTCGTCAGTGAACTCCTCGTCACCAGCGATGATGAGCGTGTCGAGGTCGAACTTCGACTGCTCGACGGCTGAGGCGGCCTTGAGTGACCTCCGCGCCCTGCGCACCTGGTCGACGTCGCGGCCCAGAGCCTTCGCGGCCACCTCCTCGTCGACGTCGAGTACCATCATCTGCTGGAAGCCGACGGCCTGCTCCTCCGGCGCCAGGCGCATCTTGTCGTCTGTGGCCAGCATGGCCACGAGTGCGGATGCCTCGCCGTAGTCGTTGAACACCAGGGCGCCCACGCGCTCGTCCTCGTCGTGGATCTTGCACAGCGCGCGGTAGCGGCGCTCGCCGTCCACGATGCGGTACACGTTACCGTCGCGCACGAGCACGATCGGGTTGACCGGCTCGCCGCCCGTCGCCTCGAGAGAGCGCGCCAGGGCGTCGATGTCGCCGAAGTCCTTGCGCGGGTTCGCCTCCGACGGCCTCACGTCGCCGAGCCTCACATAAGCCTTGAACCCTCCGTCCATCCTTCTTCCTCCTAACCCCTCAAAGGGCTCTTCTTCATCCTCAATTTGATAATTAGTCCTTATCTGCGCGGGGCGGCTTGCCGCGGCGTCTCGCACGCCCCGTGAGCAGCGCTTCGTTAGGTCACATACGCCCTCTCTGTGGCCTTTCGTTTTGCACTGGTTTTGCAGTGCCCAGCGGCGGCTGGTCGCCACCGACGAAGTAGCCCGACGGGTAGGCGTCGTCCGGCAGATAGCCCCTGCGCGCCTGGTCCTCGGCGAGCAGCTTGCTGCACGGCACGCACTCGAGCGTGACCGTGTGCCTGTACACGACCGCCGTCTTCGCCTCGAGCCCGGCCCTGCTCGTCACCACTCGCTCCTGCTCGTCGGCGCGGCTGATCCTCGTGGGGACCGTCACCTGCATGGGCTTGCGGACGAACCTCGGGCCGTGCCACTCGCCGAGCCACCTCAGCGGCTTCCCGCAGTGCGGGCAGAGGTACCCGTGCGCCCACCAGGGCGCGACCTTCCTGTTTTCGCTCATGCGACCAACTCCAGGATCGCGAACACGACAATGATCAGGAACCTAAAGCACGACTCTGGGCTGTGGTACTCGTAGAAGGCGTGCCACGCAGACAAGCTGCTGAACGTGATCAGCGCGATCATGAAGTCCTTACTGTTCATTTCTGGCTACCTCGCATCCGCAGTTGGGGCAGAAGTTTGGCCTCTCGCTCATCCACACATCACCATCCTCGTTGTAGAGAACATGGCCGAACTCATGACCGCAGGCATTGCAGTGCATGATGTACTCGCTGCATTCATAGCCCAGTACAATCGCCCGTGTTGAGCACATCGACCTTGCACTCCCCGCGCCCCAACGTGGCGGCAATTGCTTGCGTTGCCGTGAGCCGCTGAACGCCGTCATCGAGTCTTGCCGCAGTCAGCATCAGGCCGGAGCCAGTTTCGTCTGCAAGCCACTCGACGCCGGACGCATAGAACCACGTTCGTGGTCCGTCCGCTTCCCACTTCACCCCGCGCTTCGTCAGCTCGTCGCGCAGGCTATCGGACTCGCTCACTCGATCACCCCCAACTTGTGCAAGCGCTCGCCGAATCGTAGGATCGTGGCAAAGTTCACGCGCTCGTGCGTCTTGATTGCTTCCCACATTTCGGCGCACTGCTCTCTCAACTTGGCGTTATCGCTTGCAAGCAGGTCATTTCGATAGAACTCGACATCCTCATGCTCGCCGCACTCGTCGTGCGCAAGCACCATCTCGACCTCTCCGCAATAATCGAAGTCAATGTCAATCTCCACCATGTTGCTCATTCGTTCACCTCGTCCTCTAACTCGTTCATGAATGGAATCTCTATGCCAAGCGCTTGGGCATCCCTGAACAGTTCCATGCAACGACCGTAGGCACCAGTCGTAAGCCCGCCTCTATGCATCATTTGAAACGCTTCGGACAGCAACCTGCGCAGCTTGGTGTTCTCGGCTTGCAGTCGCTCGTTCTTCTCGTAGTGCGCGGTGTCTCGGTGAAACTCAAACTCAGGCTCTTCAACGCCATCGAGGTCGGCGTCGTACATGCAGACGATTTTCTCAACCCACATGAAGTCCCCTTCGTGGGCGAACACTGGTGTGACGAGAAGCCTTGGGTAAAGGTTCGGATACAGCATTGTCTTGCCGCGCTCGCACTTTATCTTGCTCATTTGTCGCCCCCGATGCCCAGCCCAACTGTCTGTGCCCTCATCTGCTTCTCTAGCTCTTCCTTTGCCTTGGAAAACCCATCATCGTCCCTGTCGAGCACGTACCTGTAGAGTGAGAAGTCTGTCGTGTCCACTAGGATGAGGACCTCCGGATGCAAGTCACTAAGGACGATTTGAGTGTCATCACCCTGCTCGTTGAGCCAGTCTTCTAGCTGCACTGCGCTGCTCATTCGACCACCGTCCAACCCAGCTCGATCATGCGCTCGTCGTAGTCATCCGGCGGGAAGCCCAGAGCCTTCATGGTCTGCATGTGGTAGTCCATGGCGTCGCGCAGGGTCTCGGCAGTGCCGCACCATACGGTGTCGTTTGCTTCTGCGAGGACGCCCTGGTCCGTTCGGTACATCTCTCTAGCGAGCCACCGCAGCTTGCGGTTCTCGGACTTTAGCTGGCTCATTGTCGTCGGCTCGCTGTACTGAACCTTGGCGGCGCGGACGAGTGCGTGGAAGGTGGCGTCCTCATACTCCATATCCGGTGACACGCTGCTTCGTGTGGATTGGAGCATCATCCAGAGCGCCTGCACGAGCGGCAGCTTTCGGCCGACGATGTCCATGTTCGTGTACCTCAGAGGGCATGGGTTGAACTTGCCATCCGTGATCCACCCATAGATGAGTGGCCTCCACCCGCTCGTGTCAACGTTCTTCTCGCAGAGCTCGGTCCACAGCTCCTTCGTGCACACCAGCCAGTTGACGTCCCCGACCTTGTTCATGCCGTGACCACTCTTGAAGTCGGCCATGCAGCTCTTGACCTCGAAGACGTGGAGTATGCCGGCCTCAAGCGAGCGAATCGACCTGCTCATGTCCTGCGGCTCGAAGGCCATGTAGTCGACGCGCCCCTTGTGCCTGTCGGCCGAGTACATCCAGTGGTAGTCGTCTAGCTTCACCTCCGCCGCCCAGATCGGGTAACGGCAGAGAACCTGCTCCTCGAGCTGCTTCGATAGCATCTCGGTGACGGCCTTTCGGTCAACCTTGGTCACTTGCCCACCTCGATCCCCAACTTTGCCGCACGCACGAGGAAGTTTGCGTAGGTGCTCACCTGCACGCACGTCTCGACCTTGCCCTCGTCGCACTCCTTCAGCACCGGGCACTCCTCGCAGAAGTCGGTGTTCTCGTACTCGAGCAGCTCCTTGGCGAACTGCTCCAGATCCGCCACGTACTCGTCAAGCTCGCGCATCTTCTTGCGCATCGGCTCCTTGAAGCCTGGGCAGTTGTCGCGATAGAACTCCCACGCCTCGGTCACCCTCTTTGACCTCATTCGTCCTGCACCTCGATTCCCAGCTCCTCGTTCAAATAGTCAATGAGGACGGCGTCACTCATTGGCACCTGTGGCAGCACGATGCCCAGGTCGACCATACGGTCGCGCAGCTTGTAGGCGTCAATCACCGCCTGCTTACAGCTGAAGCCAATCTCCGCATACGCGTCATCGTTGCCGGTGAACATGAGCAGCAGCCAGAGCTCCTTGGCGACCTTCTCCAGCTTGAGGATCCTCTCGCACTGCTCGACCCTGCCCTCGTTGGAGTACAACAGCTCATGCCGGCGCCTCTCGTAGCTAGTCATCGCCTTCCTCCATCTCCTCGAGGTATGCCTTTACTTCCGAGTAATCCATTCGGTTGACGAGCGGCCTGTCAGTGAGCAGCGAGTCGGTTTCCTTGTCGCATTCTGAGATGCACTCGGCACGCCGCCACTCCCGCAACTCGTCGAACGTCATGGGCTCGGAGACGAAGTCATCGACCACCGTCGAGAACACCTGCCACCTGCCATCCGGCAGCTTCACGTTGTACCTAGGCATTCGGCGCCCCAAACTCTCTCTCGAACTCGGCAATGGCATCCGAATCGGGCTCCGGCCCCAACACCTGCCTGATTGCCATGTCCATCTGAGACTCGCCCGCGCCGGTGACCCTGAACAGGTGGTCCTTGTACGACTCGATCACTCCATTCACGTCGACCCCCTCGATCTCGAGATCCTCTTGCCAGTAGCTCGCCACCATGTCGCACCACCTCATGAACGCCCGAAGGACCGGCTGCACGTTGCCGTCGGATGCCCAGCCTGCGAAGCCGATGAACCCGTCCATGTTGAAGCTGATGCACTCGCGCTTCTTGAAGTAGCTGCCGCTCATGTACAGGTATGCTTCCTCCATGGCGCCGTCGCCGTCGAGCTTCAGGACGAACTTCTTCTTCGTCCTCGGGCTCACGTTGTCCCTCGACTCCGGGTTGTTTCTCGACCTCTCGAACTCCTCCTCGAGCACCGCCAGGAGCAGGTAGATCCGAGTGCGACTGATGTGCCTGTAGCCGAGCCCGAGACGCTTGAACTTCTCGCGTGCCTGGTTCCTCGTGATCCACTCGCTCACTTGTCACCACCGCCCACTCTCTTCCAGTAGTTGACCGCCACGAGCAGCACGAAGGCCGCGGCGAGCACGAGGAGCACGGCAAAGCCCACGGCCGCGCCGAAGATGTGCCCTATGAGGCAGCAGCACGCGATGACGAACAGCGCGATCGCGACGAGCACGAGGCATCCCACCGTCTCCATTTCCAAGTTGTCCATCGTCAGTCCTCCTGTATTCCCAGGTCGCGTCCACGCTCCAGGAGCCTGTCGTACCACGCGCACGAGCCAGGCTTGGAGGCCTCATACCTCTCGCACTCGTCAGCGAAATCGCATAACCCGCAGGGGTTGTCGCCCGCGTATTCGAGCAGGCACTGCGCGTACATGCGCATGTCCTCGAGCTTCCGGTGCATCGCCGCGGCGTGGACGCGCAGCTCGTCGGCCGTCATCCTGTCGATGTCGCAGCGCTTGGCGTCCTCGTAGGCCAGCCCCTTCAGCTCCTCGTTCTCCCTCTCCAGCTCCGCCGAGTCGAAGCGCCCGAGCGCGAAGCCGATCATGAAGACGGCCGTGACGCAGCCGATCTGCACGAGCTCTCCCGTCATTCCTCACCCTTTCTCGAGCCCTCGATCATCCATTCCTTGTACGACTCGGCGCACTTCGGGCAGAGCGTGAGGTCGAAGCGCCGCATCCACCCCTCCGGCTGCTTCAGCGACTGGATGTTGCCCTCGCCCGGCTCGTCGTGGTCGTAGAGCCGATACGCCACCTCGCCGCACCTGTCGCAGCGGTGCGCGACCGCCCAGTGGTTGCCTTGGCACCATCCCGCCTGGTGCAGGTTCGGCCTGTAGCCGCCAGCACGCTTCTCCATCTCAGAACCCCCTGTCCATGTCGATGATCCGCAGCGTAAGCGGTAGCGGCCCGGATCCGTACGACGGGTCGTACCTGTCCAGCGCCCGCGCTATCAGCGCGTGGCACTGGCCCGCGCGCTGGGGGTCGCCCCTGCATCCGCTTGCGCAGTGCTTGGAGACCTTCGCTATGAACTCCGGGAAGTCGGAGAGGCCCGTCTTGTGGGCATATCGCGCCTGCAGCGCCTCGCCGATCGTGGGATAGACTCCATCGGCGTCATCGGGGAACCAGGTGCCGTCGTCACGTGCGGCTGCCATGCACGGAGGCACGCCCTCGATTCCTGAGACAGAAGACGAGGAGAGCTCTTCTTCATCTTCTCTAGTCTCATCTTCTCTTATCTCTTCTTCTCTTATCTTATCTACGGACTTTTTCGGACAACTGTCCGAGATTTCCCGCGCTTTCCCGCTCTCGTCCGAAATTTCCCGCTCCGTCCCGCTCTCGTCCGAGATTTCCCGAGACTGTCCGAGATTTCCCGAGACTGTCCGAGAGTCGCCGACTTCGAGCAGCGACCACTCGCTCATCTCGGGCGGAAGCGTCGCGCCCGCCTTCGTCTTCTTCTTCGCCACGCACCACCTGCGCTGGATACCCCTCGAGGTGAGCACGTGGCAGGTCTCCCACATCCCACGGTCCAGCAGCCCGGAGCCCACGCACCTGCCGATGAAGGCCAGGAGCTCGTCCCTCGTCATGTCGAGGTCGCGCGCGAGCTTGCGCTCAGAGCGCTGGTCGAGCTGCAGGGCAGGACCCTCGCGATAGATCCGGCAGAGCAGGGCCGTCCAGCGGCCGAAGGCGACCCACGCGGCGGACCTGTCGCCACCCTCGGCCTCGGCGATGTCCTCCATGAGGTCGAAGACCTTCTCGTCATCGGTGATGACGTCCGTGTCCATCGGGAACCACGTGATGCCGTTCTGTCCTGCCATTTCCAATCCCTTCGTCAGCTCTCTTGCACGAGCTCTTGAACCGTTGCCATGAAGCCGTCCGCGGCGTCCTGGTCTCGCCCCGGCAGCACGTGCGCGTAGATCCTCATGGTGGTGTCGATCCTCGCGTGCCCCAGACGCTCCTGGACGGTCCGCATGTCCTTGCCGCCGAGGATCAGCCACGTCGCGTGCGAGTGGCGGAGCGTGTGGAACCGCACCTCCTCTGGCAGGCCGTAGTCCCTGGCGATGCGCCTGAACTCGCGGCTCACGGCGGTCGGCCTCAGCCACTTGCCGTCGACGGTCGCCAGTGGCATCTTCGAGCGGTTGTGCCACTCCGCGTAGGCCTCTCGTCCGAGCACGCGGTCCTCCCACGCGACGTGCGCCTTGATCTGCTCCGCCACGTCCTTGTTGAGGCTTACGTTGCGCGAGCGCTTGCCCTTGGTCCTCGGTGCCCTGCGCACTCCGTGCACCTCGGTCACGGTGGCGTTGACGTGAAGCCCGTTCGTCATGGTCACGTCGCATCGGCGCAGCGCGCACGCCTCGCCGACCCGCACGCCGTTGGTGAGCGCGAGGTATGCCAGGAAGGCGGTGCAACGTCGCATCATGCCCTCCCTCGTGCTCGCCTCGACGGCCATCTCGTCGCGCAGTGCGTTTGTGAGGACGATGATGCCGTCCCTGTCGAGAGCGCCGGCCTCCATGAGGTCGAGCGTCGGCATCTTCTGGTCGTCGCACGGGTTCGTCTCGCACACCTCTGACTTCACGAGCCACGTGAAGAAGCCGTGCAGGAACCCCTGCACGGAGCGCACCGTCGAGGCCGCGAGAGGCTTGCCGCCCTTGCCCCCCTTCGTTAGGAGGTCCCTGTACAGGTTCTGCACCCTCTGGTGCGTGACCTCTCTGGCGTAGAGGTCGTGCAGCGGCGTCAGGTAGTCGGCGGCCCAATGCCGATACGAGCGCACCGTGTTGTCGGCCTTCTGCAGCGCCTCGGCAAGGTCGATGTAGGTCTTGAGGAGCTCGCCGACCTTCGTCGTGACGCCCATCTCCTGCGCCGCCCCCACAGAGAAGAGCCACGTGCGCGCGGCGGCCATGACCTCCTCGTCTGTCATGCTGTCCGGGAAACTCTTGTAGGGCCTGATCTGCCTGCCGGTGTACTTCGAGATGCCGAGGTACGGCTGCACGTAGCGCTTGCCGTCGGCGTCGCGCTTGATGACGATCTGCTGGTCGGCCATCAGTCCTCCAGCTCGGCCACGCGCTCGTGGAAGGCATTCCAGTCCACGGTTCGCGGCTCTTCACAGGTCATCGTCACGAGGTAGAGCGCGAAGGCGATTCCGGCGATGACGAGCAGCGCCACTCCGCACGCGATGACGCCGCGGCGCCGGCCAGTCTCCGCGAAGGCGTCGGCCATGACGACGAGCGCCACGAAGGCCACACCTATGGCCACCCACACTGCGGTCGGGACGCTCATTCGTCCGCTCCCGACTCCAGCCGCGACCTGCAGGGCATGAACAGCACGCGGGCCTTCTTCTCCTCGCAGGTGAGCTCGATGGGCTTCTCCGCGCCGTGGATCTTCAGCTTCCACTCGACCATGTCGAAGTGTAGGGTGGACACCTGGTTGACGGCGCGCGCGGCGTCACGGAGAACCTTGTCAGACACGTTGAGCTCGTCGCATGGCTCGCCGACGATGCCTTCGTCAAGCCACCTGTTCTCGGTCACGAGACTAGGAGCGATGCGCACCTCCACGTCAACCCTGTGGTCCACGTACTCTGCCGCCGAGACCGCCAGGTATCCCTTGGTCGGGATGGCGGGACAGGGCTCAAATGTGATGCTTGCATCAGACGAGAACTTGGTGATTGCCGCGATGCCGTTCGCGGCGGTCTGAGTAAGGTCAAGGCAGATGGACTTCCCATCCTCCCAATCAGCGAAATCTGCCGGAACGGTACGCTCGACCAGGACGTAGGCGTTGTGGCTGATCACTCGGAGCTCGTCCCCGACGCGGGTGAGCTGCATCCGACCGCCGTAGTTCCTCGCCATGAGCTTCACGCCCGCGTAGATCGACCTTGGGTGCTGTGTGTAGGCTTCCATGTCAGCCCTCCTTAACGTTTCCGCGCTCGCCCCTCACGACGCGCGCCACCGCTTCCTCCGTGGTCATCGGCAAGCCGTAGGCGTACAGCTTGCCCTCCTCCTCCCAGAACTCCACGCGACCCACCCTGGTCACGTTGTCCTCGTTGGTCACGTGGCGACCAAAGGCGTCCCAGGTGATGCCGCGCTCAAACTCGACGCCCACGCGCTTGAGCTGCCTGCGCAGGCTCTCGGTCAACTCGGCCATCTAGCGCCCTTCCTTTCTGTAGAGATACGCGACCCCCCCCGAAGCGCGCAGCCGATCTCGGCGCACGTATCGGGATGCTTCTTGATGTAGTTCCGCAGCGCCACGACCACGTACTTCGCCTCGTGCCCTTTGGCCTCGACTACGGCGACCTGCATGCCGGTGCGCAGGAACTCGCGCACGTCGTGCTCCACGTAGCTCTTGCGCTTGCTACCCCCCGTCTGCTGACGCTCGGGCAGCTTCCGTGCCGGCCTCAGCGTCATAGCTCGATCTCCCTCAGATGAGTGGTTGCCCTGTCGTGGTGGACCCAGAAGCCCGGTTGGTCGATGTCGCAGATCCTGCGCACGCACACGCTCCCGTGCCACCCGACGGCCACGACCACGCAGGGCTCCCAGTCGGACGCGTCGTACTTGCGTACCTCCATGAGGCGGTTGAGTAGGTAGGCGTACTTGCTGCACACGCGCTGGTCGACCTTGGCCGCGAAGGGGCTGTCGAGCGCGACGGAGCGGACCACGAAGCCCAGCAGGCACCCGGACAGGAACGCGAGCCAGCCCCACCCGAGAACGTCCGTCACTGCCATGGGGACTCATCCCCCGCGTGCTCCCGGGTGATCTGGCAGACCTCCATGACGCAGTCGCCCACGCCATGCTTCAGTCGGCGCGCCACCTCGCGCATAAGCACGATGAGCTGCCGGCGCTCCGCGTCGGTCCATGGCTCGCGCCTCGTGGCCGCCTCGAGCCACCACGGGCAGTCCTTGCCGTTCAGCGAGAACTTTGCCTCGACCTCGACGTAGATGGACCGCATGCCCAGCTGCTTGAGGACCTCGCACGGCGCGACGACGGCTCCCGAGCCCTCTCGGAGCCTGCAGTGAACGCAGTCCCCGCATGCCCCGGCGCTCACAGCGCCGCCCAGAGGCAGGAGACCCACATGACGGCATACGCCAGGATGACGCAGCCCATTGCCTGGGCCATGCCCAGGAAACCGAGCTCGCGGACCGTGGCGCGCATCTCGCGCGCGATGGCCACGAACGGGGCGAGGAGCGAGTCCTCGTAGCCCTCCACCAGATCCTCGTACTCCATGACGTTGTCCTTTCTGCTTGCGCTTGCCACGTAACCGTCGCGCTGCCATCTGGTCCAGGCAGATCCTTGACTCGCTAATTGCAGGTGAACCTTTCCTGTCCAAAGCAAAGCACCCTCGCCAGATGGCACCGCGCCAGCGGCGCGGGGTGGAACGTGGAGAGCCCTCGCGAGACGACGCCCGGCCAGGTAACGCGCCAGGGACGGGAGATTGGAAGGGTTACGTCCACGGCCCGCGCCTCGCAACGCCCAGCTCTCAAAGGCGTCGATAACTGCGAGGGGGCCGCGCCTCCCTTGCGACCGGCTTGCGCTGTGCCCGGGAAACGGATAAGCCGGGCATGCACCACGCAGAGGCCGGAAGCGGGCGCCGTCTCGCGAGGGCTCTCCTCGGCGCGCTAGCACCTTGGAGCTAGCGCACGCTTGCCCCAGTAAGCCGAGTACCACGGGTATTTACCGTCGAGGTACTCCAGATACTTCGTCTTGATGTAGACCCTGTTCTTCTTGCGGCCAAAGTTGTAGATATCGGTGATCGTGTCGAGGACTTCAAGCGTCTTCGATGCGCTGGTCAGCTTGTGGCAGTAGCGCATGAACTGGTCGTACATACGCTCGTTGTCAACATCATCACACCGGTAGCAGAAGCATAGGCAGTTGAACACTGGCCCCTTGTTGCTGATTCCGTTCTCTTTCATCGGCTTCGAGAACCGCTCGACGTATGACAGCATTCCGTCGACGGCCCAATAGAAGCTTTCGTCTATGCTTAGCGCTCCGCTTTTGATCACATCAGCATTGGACGCCGCCATGACGCCAGTCGCAGCGCAAACGACAGTGCTCATGGGCAGCTCATAGCTATTGATGAGGTTCAAAAGTCGGCAGTAGTTCTCGTTGCCTGTCTCGGCATAGCTTGAGATGTAGTCCATGAGCGTCCACGGTGTCGTGTTGACGTTCATCGCCACGCAGTCGTCTAGGGTAAGCCCGGGAACGATAATGTAAAACACAGGCAGGTTAAGCTGCCTGATTGCCTCAAGACGCCCCTGACCGTCAATCACTTCCATGTGCTCGTTGACGATAATTGGAGACGGTATGAGCCCAACTTTCTCGATGCTCTTACGTATCTTCGTTGCACGCTTGGCCGTTACTTCACGGTTGCCCTCCATCCTCTTGAACATTCCGTAGTCCCTCGTCACGTGGATGACGGGAGGCTTCTTTCCGCTTTCGTTCATCTTGGTTCCCTTCATCGGCTTTCCTTTCCTATCGCTGACCGTTTCTGTATCGGCGCGCCTTGAGAGACGCTGCTTAGACGGCTAGGTGTGGGCGTCGCCCACGGGGGCCGGCTGGCGGCGCGGCCGGCCCTGCCTGACCCACTCGAGATAGAGCTGGTAGAGGTTGCGTGCGTCATGGGCCACGAAGCTCTCGACTGGCTTCGAGCTCTGCTGCATCTCCGCTGCGTTCTGTGTGCTTGCCATGTCCGCGACCTTCCCGAGCCATTGAAAGAGGTGTGCTCTTGTTGACCTTGTCAACAAGAGCTGTTATCAATCCCTACGTGTAGGGATTGAGCGGTCGTTTAGCCGGAGTAATCGGCCTGCATGACTTGCGGCGCGCCATGCAGAATTCGGTCGTCGGTACGACCCAGCAGATAATCGACGCTGCATTTGAACAGGTCAGCCATCGCGATAAGCATGCTGATCTTGTTGATGGGAGTAGTGCCGTCCTCCCAATTCCTGACCACGTCACCGCTGACGCCAAGTTTTTGGCCTAGTGCAGCCTGGCTAAGATCGAGGCGCGCACGCTCGGACTTGATGTTGTTTTTCATGTGTTCACCTACCTAAAATCGGTTTGCGTGAAATGAATATATACCGAAAAACGGTTGGTTGCAATAGTGAATCTTGTAAAACATACCGAAAAGAGGTATTTATATACATATGAAGTAGAGGAGGCAGACATGAGACTCAAAGAGGCACGCAAGGCCCGGAAGCTAACGCAGCAGCAGGTTGCCGACTTGCTCGGCGTACCGCTGCGCACGTATCAAAACTACGAGCGAGAAGTGAACGACCCAGACACCGACGTCCTTTGTCGCCTTGCCGACTACTACGGCATGACAACCGACTACCTAATCGGTTACAGCGACATAGCCGTGTCATACGACAGCAGTCGTGTCCTCAATCGCTCGGATGATGAGATGCGGCTGGTCGTTGCGTATCGACAGCTGTCAAGCTCGCTACGACAAAGCGTGCTGGACATCGTGGAGGCTCTCTGCGATGCATCTGGGAAATCATGAGACGATACGCGCTGATACGCACAAAAATGCCCATACTCGTGCGCCATCACGAGTATGGGCGGCAGGATACCTTCGTCATCATACGGCTCAGCGCAGACTAGGACCCATTCGATGACTTGCCATGGCTAGGCGGGAAGGCAGGAACATTATATGGCAACAGCGGTGATATATGCACGGTTCTCCTGCTCAAAGCAGCGGGAGGCGTCGATAGAGGACCAGCTGCGCGTCTGTGAGGAGTGGTGCGCGCGCGAGGGCTACCACGTCGTGGCCACGTACAGCGACTTCGCCATCTCCGGGCGCACAGATAACCGCCCGGAGTTCCAGCGCATGGTCGAGAACGCCGGCGAGAGCGACATCGTCCTGGTCTACATGATGGACCGCTTCAGCCGCGACCCCTACGACGCGCCAATTTACAAGAAGAAGCTCATGGACCGCGGCGTGCGCGTGGTCTCGGCCACCGAGTCGCTGCCTGACGGGCCTGAGTACGTCCTGGTCGACAAGATCTACGAGGGCATCGCCGCGATCGAGAGCGCGCACATCTCGCAGCGCACGAAGCGCGGCATGCATGGCAATGCCCTCAAATGCATGCACAACGGCGTGCGCGTCTTTGGCTATCGGTTCGGCGAGGACGGCCATTACGAGATCGACGAGGACGAGGCTGATGTGGTGCGAGAGGTGTACCGTCGCCGCGCCGGCGGCGAGTCCGCCTGCTCGATCGCGCGCGACCTGAAGGCCCGAGGGTACCGCACGTACGCGAACAACCCGGTGGGCGCCAGCTTCGTGACGAACATGCTCAAGTGCGAGAAGTACCGAGGGGTGTACATCTTCGGTGACGTGAGAGTGGAGGGTGGCATGCCGCGGATCCTGAACGACGACGAGTGGCAGCGTGGCCACAGCGCGCGCGGATACAAGCGACGCAGCGAGGAGGAGTGGGCCGACTTCTTCCTAAAGGAGCTGCGGGGCGGCATCGTGTGCCAGTGCGGCGGCACGTGCGTAGGCGTGTCGGGCAACGGCCGCGACGGGCGCCGGTACGACTATTACAGATGCAACACGCAGACGCGGCGCGACACCACGCCATGCGGCACCAAGCCGGTGCGCCGTGACTGGGTGGAGGGACGCATCGCCGAGGCCCTGCGCACCATGCTCGAGGACCGCGAGGTGGCGCTGTCAGCCGCCCACGCCATCGAGAAATACATCGAGACCAACAACAGGGAGGCCACGGCGAAGGCCGAGCGCCTGCGCAGGCGCGAGAAGGAGGCGGAGAAGCAGCTCAACAACCTTATGACGGCCGTCGAGCAGGGAATGCCGTACGAGCTCGCCAGGGACCGCATGGAGGCGCTCGTGCGCGAGCGCGCGGTAGCTGCCGCAGAGGCGGAGACGGTCGAGAGCAAGGTCGTCTTCGATGCCGAGGACTTCGCCGACTTCCTGCAGATGGGCGCGACGCTTGATGACAAGGCGCTGATCCAGGCGTTCGTGTGGCAGGTGATCGTGGAGGACGAGTGGGTGACGGCGATCCTCAACTACGACCTCGCCCCGGAGACTCCGGCGCGGGTCGGCGTGTCCCGTTCGCACGATGGCAAGTCTGGTCTCGACCTTACGGGCGCAAAAAGAATTCGAACCACCCTACCTGCGGATAGAGCGGTTCGAACAGAAGAGGTCTGGCTCCCCTTTGTGGCAGATGCGCGAAACAACGAGCCTACGAGTCTCTCGCTGGTTGAGTCGCGTGTCGCGGTGCGGTTCTCTAGAGCAGCATAACCATGGGATCTCTCTTTAGTTAATAGTCTTTGGCCGCATACCAACAGTCACCAACATCTTTTTGTTGGTGGTACAGGTGCTGATACAGCCCGTCGGCCATCCGCCAAAATGTGTCGCTAATGTGGAGCTTGTACAAACTCTAACGCGATTATGTACAAAGTCAATGCATAGGTATATATTGAATATGTACAAAGTCAACCCCGAAAGGAGCCTACAATGACCACCCAGAAGACCATCTACGCCGTGTACCGCTACGAGATGCTCATGCACCAGTACGGCGAGAGCTACACCGATGAGCGCACCGGCACCGAATCTCAGGACCTCGGAGCTTTCGACAGCGAAGCGGAGGCCCTGCAACTGCTCGACTCCATCAAGGGCGAGCTTGCCTACGAGATCACCAGGACCAAGAGCGGCCTCGACAGCATCGCCCATGACGAGGCTTGCGTGAACAAGGAGCTCGTGGAAGTTGACGAGGACGGTTACGAGGATCTGCTCGAGAGCGAGACGCTGCACGTCGTCTCTGGTCTGCCTGATGAAGTCAGGGATGCGGCCTACAGGAGCCAGACGAGCTACCACAAGTACCTCGACTATCAGGAGGACGGGTACCTCGGCATCAACGACGTGATGTAGTCGCAGAGAGCAGGGAAAGGACACCACCATGCGCAAGGTAATCAAAGGCAAGCTGTACGACACCGAGACGGCCACGAAGGTGGCCGAGCATGAGAACATGAGCGACGTGCGCAACTTCCACTGGTTCTGCGAGACGCTGTACCGCAAGCGCACGGGCGAGTACTTCCTCCATGGCGAAGGCGGCGCGATGAGCCCCTATGGCCGTAGCTGCGGCCAGAACGAGTGGTGCGGCGGCGAGGCCATACGCCCGCTCACCTACGACGAGGCACGCGACTGGACCGAGGGCTTCGCCGACCCCGACGTGTACGAGAGCGAGTTCGGCATCCCCGACGAGGATGCGGAGCACGACCTGCACGTGATCATCTCGGAGGCGGCGTGGCAGGCGCTCTCACGCGCCGCGACCCGTGACGGCGTTACCGTCCGGGTAGTCATCGAGCGTCTGGCCGACGAGCTGTAGTCCAGCATTCCGTGCACGAATAGTTTCATGCGTGTACAAACTTACGTTCATGTGTACAAACGCTGCCCGAACGTGTACAAACGGCCCGCGAGTGTAAGTTTTCGGGGTAGAAAAGTTACATTAGTCTCCATTAGTTGCGAGCGTAATTCCATTAGTCGTAAGTAGACGTACAGGACTACTTACGTAGTCCTAAAACCATGGGCAATAAGTCGTTCGGCAGGCTAAAGGGGCCTTAAATCGCCTTAGAACAAGCCGTTTACCTGCGGAAACGCGACGCAATGGAAGCCCCTCCCCGCCGAAGCGGAGAGGGGCTCACTCGTACCTACTCGGACTTGCTCGGCTCCCTGCGCTCCTCGCCCAGGTTCACTGTCTCGCGGTGCGTGCAGTTCGGACAGAGCATGTCCACGATGCGATACTTGCCTTCCAGACCTTCGGTGTCGGGCAGAGGCTCCATCATGTGCCCGCACAGCGGGCACTGCACCTCGAGCCTCATAGGATCAGCGCGCCGAACGTGCCGTCGTGGTCGGGGTTGCACGTTACCGACGGGGTGATCATGCGGCCGTCGTCACCGTTGCCGTCTGCGAAGGCGTACCACTCGCCGTCGATCTTCAGGCAACAGCCTGCCGCCATCTCGCCGAAGTGGCCGTCGTGCGTGTTGTGGCACCAGTACCAGTCGCCCTTCCAGTGGACCCATCCGCCCACCAGCCAGCCGTCGGAGTCGAAGTAGTACCACTTACCGTCGATCTTTCGCCAGCGGTCGTGGTCCCACGAACCGTCGGGCAGCTCGTACCACCACTTGTCGCGGGTCCCCGCAGCCTCTCCGCGCCTCCACTTGCCGGCGGTCGCGGCGTAGTCAGGTCGCAGGAAGCAGATGACGTTCGCGAGGTCGCGGACACGACGGGCGTTCTCGCCGTCGCCGGTGTTGAACTCCATCGTCTCGATCTTCGTGCCGCCAAGGTAGCTGATGAGGAAGCCAACGTGGTCGCCGACGCCGTCGAGGTTGCCGTGCTTGTCAGGCCAGTCGAACGTCGCGATGTCCATGAACTGGCCGTCCCACTTGTCGTGGGCGCGGCCGCCGAGATTGTCGGAGTAGTCGAACGCGCAGGACGCCTTCGGCATGGGGTTGGGGACGCCGGCCATGTCGAGCACCCAGGAGACGCCGCATGCGCAGTGGGGCGTGCCGCTTGGGCTCTGCCAATCGGTGCCCATGACGTGGCGCCAGTACTTCTGTCCGCCGTAGGTGCCCATCTCGGCCTTGAGGATGGCGTAGGCCTCCTCAGCGGTCCCCATCGTCACCCTCCTCGTCGCGATGCCACTCGGGCGGGTCGGGCAGAGGCTCGGGCTCGTGCTCGGTCGCGTCGCCCATGCGTGCGAGCCTGATCGCCTCTTCGACGGTTGTGCCGTCGGGGATCTGTCGGTCCGTCATCGCCAATCGACCTCCGGTCCCGCGTCATAGTGCTTCGGCACCTCGTACGTCATGGCCAGCTTCGAGTCGGCGAACGTCTCCGTGGTCGGATCGTTCACGACGCCCAGGATTGCCAGGACCGCGAAGGCCGCGTCGATGAAGGCCACGATGCGGCTGCCGAGGTCCCCCAGCTCCAGCGTGACGCCGAAGATGGCGGCGAAGAGCTGGATGGCCAGGATGGCCGCCGGGACGATGGTGACCCAGAAGTTCTTGTTACGGAGGCGAACCTTCCAGTTGATGTTCACGGTTCACTCCTTTCGCTCGATGTGGTCGAGGCGCCTGCCGTACTCAGCCAGCAGCGCCTCGGCCTTGGTGAGTCGGGACTCGTGGTTGTCGAATTTCCGGTCTAGCTCACGGACGTCGTCGCGCGTGTCACGGGCGATGTCAGTGAGCGTGTCGATCTTGTCGGCCAGGAGCTGCGTCCTCGTCGCGTCTGCCTCGTTCCGCGCGCGCCATCCCTTGCCCTGGTTGGCGAAGAACGTGAGCGCGGCGATGACCAGCCCGATCACGCCGACAATCTCGCCACTGCTCATGCGGCCCCCTACGCAGCCTCGATCATGGCGAGAAGCTCGGCCTTGGTCATGCTCTCGTCTGCCTCGATGCCGAGCACTGCGCACGCCTCGAGCAGTCGCGTCTTGGTCGGGTTGCTCCCGAGCTCCTCGAGGACGCCCTGGGCGCCGCCGATGATTGCCGCGCACTCGAGTGCGGTGATCTTGCCCTTGGTCACGGCGTCGTGCACCATGCGAGCCGTCCAGATGCCCGCGTCGTAGAAGCGCTTGACCTTCAGTGCGTACTTACTCACCTTCGTCATCCTCCTCTTCGTCCTCGGGAAGCTCGACGTCGACCATCATGGCCACGTACTCGAGCAGGCCGGTGAGCCGTTCGCTCGTTACCACGAGCTGGTTGAGCGTCACCTCGGCGTGAGGCGACATCTCTGGGCGGTCGATGCTGATCATTTGGTACCTCCTAGTTCAGTCGATGAGCTGCAGGGCATATGCCTCGAGGTTGCGCAGGAGCTTCTTTGAGTTCCCCTTGGAGTCGTGCGCGAGCATGTTACCGAGCGACTCCAGGTAGTCATCCCGCGTCATGACGCCGCTGCGCACGAGCCGCGCGCGGCCTTGCAGTCGCCTACGCTGGTCCTTCGCCTTCGCCTTGGTGACGTACATGCGCACGTGGCCATCGCGTACGCGGTAGTCGAAGCCGAGGAACGTGAAGCCCTTGGAGAGCGGTCGGACCGCGGTCTTCTTCGGATGCGCCGTGAGCCCCACCTCAGACAGTCGCTCGACGATTGCGGCTAGGCACGACTTGAGGTGCCCCATGTCTTCGTGGATGAGGATCATGTCGTCCATGTAGCGCCCATACCCGCGTATGCCGAGCCCCTCCTTTATGAAGTGGTCGACGGGGTCGAGGTAGTCGACGCCGGCGATCTGCGAGGTCTGCGACCCCGCGTAGATGCCGCGAGCCTGCGGGTTGTCCCTGTCACCGGGGCGATGGTTGCCCTGGTTCTCGATGACCTCCATGGCGAAGTCGGTCGCGAAGTCTGGCATCTTCTTGCGGCAGCGCGCCTGTATGACGCTCAGCAGCAGGCTTGAGTAGTAGCCCTTGACGTCGATCTGCGCGATGCCGCCGACCTCCCCGTGCTCGCGGATGTGGCGCTCCAGGTGGCAGCGCATCCGCATCATGCCGAAGTCCGTGCCCTTGTCCTTCTGGCACGCGTAGTTGTCGTAGATCCAACTGCGCGACATGAGCGGGTACAGGATGTTGTCGTTGAACGACCGTTGCACCACGCGGTCGCGGAAGGCGACCGAGCTGATGGTCCTTGGCTTTGGGTAGGTAATCTCGAACGTGTGGCATGGCTGCGCTTCGTACGTGTCATCGTGCAGCGCGTCGCACAGCATCGCCGTCGCCTCCAGCTCGTGGAGGTAGAACCACGCGGCCGAGTCCTTCCAAAGGACACCCGAGAAGCACTTGCCGGCGCTCTCTATGAGATGGTCGTATCCGATAGCGTCCTCGAGGGTCGGGGACGCCGGAGGCGTCGCGAGCCCGCAGGCCCGACACTCGGCGCCCCCTGGTTGTTCGCGGCTAGCGTTGCCGCAGGATTGGAGCTCCTTACGTTGCGTTGCCGGCGCCGTTTCCAGAGGGAGGGCGTTGATACCGGACTTTGCCACGCAATCCGGCGCGACGAAATTGCCGTTGTTCGCGTTGTTGTTGCTGAGGTTGCCCGAGGCGTTGCAGTAGGCCACGTTGTTCGTGTTGGACCGATTCGCAGAGCGCTCGAAAACGTTGCGCATCTTCAGCTCCGAATCCCGAGGGTTATCTCATGCCGACGGCCGGAACCTCCGGGCGTCGGCGTCCCTCCACTTGCGCACCAGGCCTCGCGTCGACTGTATGAGCTCAGTCCAGTACTTCGCCTCGCGACCGCTCAGTCCGCAGGCCGAGCGCGCGACGTTCACGAGCATGAGCATGGTGTCGAGGTCACGCACGCAGGCGTCCTGCAGCGCGCGCCTGACGTCGTAGTTGCTGCCGTCCTTGCCGACCATGACGTCGTTGGCCTGCCACGCGCGTTTCGCGGCGTCGAGGGCGGCGTCCTGGAGGTGCCTCGCCAGGGTGTCGCGCGACCCATGCGAGGTCTCCGTGATGGCGGTCATCACGCCTGTCTCGTCACGCTCGATCTCCAGGCGCCTCACCCTGCCGAACTTGTTCAGGTTCGACGTCTTCGTGAGCGTGTGCTCCACGAGCCTACGCAGCTCGACGTGGACGTGCAGCTTCGGCTCTGACCTTTTGGACTTTGGCACTGTCATTGGGGCTCCGGTGCGGTGCCCGCCCGCGCGTGAGCGCGGGCGGATTGGTGATTAGACGATGCAGTAAGCCGGCGCGACGAAATTGCCGCTGTGCGCGCCGTCGCCGCTGAGGTAGCCCGAGGCGAGGCAGTAGGCCACGGAGTTCGTGCTGGACCGATACGCAGAGCGCTCGAAAACGTAGCGCATCGTCGTCTCGGCGCCGTAGCTGCCGAGGCAGAACTCCGTGTGAGTCGAGCCGAGCGGCGCCGGGCTGTCCTGCCCGTAGGCCTCCTTCCAGAAGTCCCACGCCTCGCCCTCGAGGCCGTAAGGCACTCCGTAGCCCGTGCATGCCCAGTAGAGCTGCTCCATCGACGGAAGGAAAACCTTGTCGTAAGTTACGTAGGACTCCGTGCCCTGGGCCGTGCCGCCGTCGCAGTAGGGCTTGGCGGTGACGACCTTCACCTCGGCGAGCGCGTCCACGAACGCCTGCGGGAACCCGGCGAGGTGGCCGGCCGTCGTGGCCAGGTAGCTTGGCGGGCGATCCCACTTGGTCTGCGGCACCCACCACTCGCCCGCGGCGGCCACGCTGTTGAGGTACTGGCGCACGCCGGAGAAGGCCCAGCGGTTGTCGCCGGCGCCCACACGCCCGGCGATGTTGAGCTGGCCGTCCGGGTCGAAGTTTGCGGCCGTCGTGGGGATGGTGCCCAGCGCTGTGCCGCCGTCACCAGCTGTGCAGGTGACGGTCTCGGTCGCGGTGGTTGCCGATGGGCTCGCGTAGCTCACGACGCTCGACGGCTTGGCACTATAGAGCGAGGTGCCGAAGCAGAGCTGCGCGCCCTCGGCGAGGGCTTCGGTGAGCGTGAACTGGTAGTCGAGCTCGCCTGCCTCGACCTTGCCGACGGCGCCCTCGAAGTGCACGTGGTAGGTGCCAGCCGCGAGGCCACCCGCAGGCACGGCGTAGAAGGCCTCTGGCGCGTCGAACTGCGTGCCGAAGGGCAGCGCGAGGCGCGACTGCAGCATCATGCCTGGGACGTTCGACGCCTTCCTCGTGTCGACCTTCTGGTAGTGCATGGCTCGCAGCATGTAGTCCCACTCGGTGGCGACCGAGGTGCGGCTATCCGCCCACTTGACGCCCATCGTCGATCCGATGGGGATGACCTCGCTCGCCACCTCCGTGGAGACGAGGGACTGAAGCTCGGCCCAGTCGGAGAGCGTGAGCAGCTCGTGGCGAGCCTCGGCCTCGCCGATGGCCACGAGCTTGTTGACGGCCGCGAGGATCGCGGTCACGTCCTCGCGGAGGACGATCGGCTTGTAGCTTGGGTTGTTGCTTGGCATTTGTTACTCCTCTTCTTCAGTCTCGTCCGGGTCCTCGTCCACGATGCAGAGCAGCCCGTCATGGATGGCGAAGTGGAACCGCAGGTTCATCTCCACTGCCTGCTCGGCGACCTCGACGGCATGTGCCGCGGTCGCGACGAGCTCGTCCCACGTATCGGCCCGGTCCTGCTCGGCCTCGGCGCGTGCCTGCTCAGCCGTCGCGCGCTGCTGCTCGGCCGTCGCGCGGGCTCCCTCGGCGGTGATCCGCGACTGCTCCGCGAGGACTCGTTGCCCCTCGATGCCCGAGCGTGCCTGCTCGGCCGTCGCGCGCTGCTGCTCCGCCGTGGCCCTCGCAGTCTCGGCGCTCGCTCGTGCCGCCTCCGCCGCCGCGGCGCCCTCAACAGCGGCGAGCGCCGCCTGGTAGCGCGCCGAGAGCGTGTCGAGACGGTCTGACCAGCTCTCGCTCTCGTCGGCGGTGATGTCGACGGTGTACAGCACGTCGATGGCGAAGCCCTCGGTGGAGACGGACCAGCCGTTGCCGTCGGTGATGTGGAAGAAGCACACCAGGGTGCGTCCTGGCGAGCTGACGGCCTGCGAGCCGAGCGTGACGGTGGCCACGCTTCCGGCTACGGAGCATGTCTGCGTAACGACCGTGGCGTCAGACTTCGTCATGCGAAGCTCTACGTCGAGCCCATCGAGGTCGACCTCGTCTCCGTCCTCGAGGACGGTGCACCTGATGGTGCACGAGCCGACGTCGCCCGCGCGCACGGTCACCACCTGGGCTGGGTTGAGCCTCGCGAGGCTCACGTCCAGCTCTAGCTCGTAGAGGTTAGTGATGTCCGGCATCTTCCCTCCTTACATGGTCTCGAGGCCCTTGCCCGGGCGGACGGGCTGCAGGCCGGCGTCTGGGATGCGGATCGCGGCGACCTTCTGGGCGAGCCCTGCCGCCTGGATCCGCGCGGCGAAGGATGCCACCTGCTCTTCGGTGAGCAGCGCCGCCATGTCGGCCACGAGCTCTGCGCGGGCGTCGACGTACTCCTCCATCTCCGGCAGCTCGGCGACCAGCACCTCCGCCTCGTCGAACGTGAGCCCGACGTCCAGGTCGAACTCGTAGCCTATTGAGGTCACTGGCACGTCGCCCGCATAGTGCAGGACGTGCACCGTGGTCACCTCGCTGTCGGCGTCGTGGCATAGGTACCACGCCCTGTGGCGGTCCGCGACCTCGCCGCTGGGCAGCCGCACGTTCCTCTCGATCATCTGTCCTCCCTACACGACCGGATACTCGACGAAGCCATAGAAGGTGCTCTGGGCAGTTCCTGCCTGGCTGCTGCCCTTTACGGCGCCGCTCGTCTCGACCCACAGGCACGAGACGTTGTTGCTCGAGACGTAGGACGCCCCGGTGATCTGCCTTCCAGGCCTGAATCCCTCTGGCATGGTCCCGAAGGTCTTCGAGCCGCTCGCGGGGATGCCGGCGCCGCTGCCGTACAACACCTCGATGTGGACGAAGCCATGGATGCACCTGTACCTGACGCCGTTTGACGAGTCGCCCGCGAGGTACGTCCACGCGGCCTCGTCGTGGCCGACGAGGCCCTTACGCCATGCGGCCGCCCCGCCTGACGTGAAGGTGACCGTCGGCGTGCCGTCCTTCATGACGTGCAGGTAGAACCCGTTCTGCTTGTTGTCGCCCGCGGCGTTCTTCCGCTGGAGCACGAACGACTTGTAGAGCTCGTCGAAACCAGCCGACGCCGCGTCGGAAGGGCTCGACGCCACGCTGTGACGTCGCATGATCTGCGAGTACCAGGTGAGGGACGACTCGCTGTCGTAGACGCGCTCGGAGTCGATCACCGTGTCGTTCGCGACCGCGTCCCCGATCTGGGTCGAGAGGGACGACTCGAAGCGGTCGCGGAACGTCGTCGAGGCGCGCTGGTTGACGGCGCCCCTCGAGGTGAGCGACGAGCCTACGTCGAGCTCGCCCGCGGTCTCCACCTTCTTGTTGCCGTCGACCGTCACCGCCGCCGTGCCTCCGAGCCCGAGCTCGACCCACTTCTGGCTGCCTGACACGGACTGTCGCAGCCGCAGGTACGTGCCCGCGCTCTTGCCCACGTAGAGGGCCCCGTCGACGAACTGCAGGATGCCGGCGCCCATCGCCTGGACGTTGCCCACGATGAGCTTGCGGAGGCCCAGCGTGCTGTACGTCTCCTCCACGCTGGGCGTCTCGTCGGACCATTGCAGCTTGACGACGTCGAAGCTGCCGTCCGCGTTGGTGAGCGCGCCTATCGCCTGGCTGACCTTCGCCACGAGCGTGCCCCCGGAGAAGTCGCGGATGAGCGTCTTCATGCCGTCCATCGCCGTGACGAGGGTAGAGACGGAGGCCTCCGTCTGCGTGACCCTGGTCGAGACGGTCTCGACGATGGTGTTCGTCTCGCCCTTGCTGTAGTAGCTCGCGCCGACCTCGGTCATGATCCTCTCGGCCGTCTGGCTGATGGTCGAGTAGACGTCCTTCACCGCCTGCCCAGTGGCGAAGACCTTTCGGAAGTTGGAGCGCATCTCCTCGTTGGTGCGGTTGTAGCTCTCCTCGGTCAGGAAGATGCGCGACACGACCTCCTTGTAGCGGTCGATGGTGCTCTTCGCCTTCGCCGCCACCTCCGCGGCGAGCTGCGCGAGCTCGTCGTCGGTCACCGGGTGCGTCGCGTTGGCCGTCACCACGGCGCTGTGGCCGCGCACCTCCACGGCCACGACGTCGCCCACCACGCACTTGACCTCTGCCGCGCATGGCGTCGCGGAGGCGGAGCCCGGGAAGGTGACCAGCACCTGACCGTCGCTCACGGACGTCACGGTGCCGTGCCACGTGGCCGGCGCAGCCTTTGGCTTCGCCGCGTCGACGGCTATCGAGCGGGCGGTGCTTTGCATGGCGTCACCTCCACGTGCTCCTGGTCGAGCGGATGTCCGACTCGACGACCACTCCGGTCGAGCATTGGACCTTCTGGGCGACCACGAGGCCGACATCGTCTATCTCGCGGCGCCTGTAGCGCAGCGCGACGCAGTGACCGGGCCGCGGCGGGCAGTAGCCGTGCCGCAGCTTGTAGGTGGTCGTGATGACTGAGTCCTCGCGCAGCAGGCGCTCCGCGAGCGCGTCCGCCTGCTCCTGGGAGCTTCCAGGAGGCAGCTCGTCCGGGTTCACGACGCGCAGCAGCTTCCTGCGCCCGAGCCTCACGGTGGAGGTCTCTGATGCCGGGTCGTCATTTATGGCCGTTCCCACCACGGTGCCCGTCTCGTCGGTCCTGACGACCTCGCAGACGTTGTGCACCTGGTAGACGTCGCGGTCGACGGCGACCCCGAGGATGATCGACCTGCCATCGTCCCGGAACGTCCACGAAGGCATGAGCGCGGCGACGTCCGAGACCGGCCGCATGAGGTGCCGTCCGAAGGCGTCGACGTCCCTCACGTGGCCCATCGCTGCGAGGGTGGCGTCGAGCATCGTCATCCACGAGTCCTGCTCGCCCGCCACGATTGGCGCTGGCAGGTCGCCTTCCAGCGCGCCGACCACGGGCGCGTGTCCATGGGAGGCGATCGTCCGCGCGGCGGCCTGCGCGCTTCCCTGGGCGCACCACCCGAAGTGCGGCGAGTCGTCCCTCAGCTCGAGCGCCGGGCCGTACGCGTCTGCACTCCGGGCGTTTGGGGTGCCGTCGTCCGGGCTCGTGGGAGCCTGCGCAAGCACGGTGTCGACGGCCACGTGCTCGGTGGCGCCGTCCTGTGTGGCGTAGAGGTACACGCGCACCCACGTCTCTGCATCGGGAAGGTCGCCGTCGACGGAGAAGCTCCCCGACGTGAGCGTGTCACTCTCGCTGTCGCGGTTGATGGTGCAGCCGTTGACCTGCGTGAGCTCGGCCACGTCGCGCATGGTGTCGGGATCGACACGGAAATAGCGGATGGACTGTCCCATCGCCCTCGTCCAGTCGGTGGCCATCATGCCCCCTCGTGCGCCACGCGGGTGACCGTTATTGACACGGCCTCCGCCTCGCTGTCGTAGTCGTGGTCAAGGCTGCGCACCTGCACGCTCGCCCAGTAGCCGTTACCGTAGGGGTCGCGCACGTAGCAATCGTCGCGCCACCTCATGAGCTCGCGCAGTGCCGCGCGCTCCGCCTCGTCGATGCCCTTGCGCAGGTCGGCCGTCCAGTCGCCGCCGATGCCGAGCTGCGTGCCGTAGTAGGCCACCGGCGCGTCCCGCCCGTCGTACTCCCTCAGCACGACGTCGGGGTCTGATGTCTCCTTGATGCGCAGGTTGTACGGCAGGTCGAGGCGATGGCCCTCTGGGCGCTCGCCGTCGACGCCGTCGGTCACCACGAGCAGCCAGTCCTCGTCCCACTGGATGCACACGCGCGCCCACGGCGTCTCGACGGTGCCGTCCGTGGCCGCCTGGGCGCCTGTGGCGAGGTCTGTGGCCACGATCCGGTAGGTGCACGTCCCGAACGTGGGGTGCGGATCCCGCACCCACTGCGTACCGTCGTTCGCTATGCCGTCCCCGATGAGCGTGACCGCTCCGCCCGCGTCGACCCTCCACACGGAGAGCTCCACGCCCTCGGCGAGCTCGCCGTCGAGCACGTCCTCGATGTCGGGCGAGTCACCCTCTGGCGCGGCGTAGCACCAGGGCCAGATCGTGCAAGTGAGGCTCGCCACGTCGAAGTCGAAGGTGGCGTAGGGCTGCTGCAGGTCGCCGTCCATGCTGGCGGTGAGGATGACGGGGCTGGCCTCGGCGACGATGCCGGCCTCCGTCACGCAGCCGCCCCGCACCCGGTAGTCCATGCCCGCCACGAGCGTCACGTCGGTCGCGAGGACGGTGGCCGACTCATCGGACGCTGGAAGCTCGACCGACCACACCTCCTCGTCGGCGCGCACCCACCGGTCCTCGCCGTCGCGTCCGGTGACGAGGCAGTCGTCTGCCGGGGCGATGGATGCCCACCACCTCAGCACGGCGTTGCCATCGACCTGCTCGCTGGCGACCACCGCGACGGTGAGCGGGAAGGCCTCCATGACGTAGCCGATGTCGCTCGGGTCGAGCTGCCCGCCGTCAGGCCCGGCCAGCATGATGCCCAGGGTCGGCGGGTCCCAGATCCTCACGGCCTGCTCGATCGACCACGGAGACCACTCGTCAAGCGCGCCCTTCGTGCGCACCTTCCACGTGAGCGCGGAGCCGTTCGAGATGGCACCGATGCCGTAGAGCTCCACGTCGCACGACTGCGATTCGTCGGTGCCCGAGAGCGTGATGGCGGCGCCGTCGGCGCCTACCCTCAGCTCCCATGCCGTCTGTGCCGAGCCGTCCTCGCAGTTGTGCGTCCACGCGCAGGTGAGCGTGTCGGACGTCGATGCGCTCGCCTGCGAGGAGTAGGCCGTCGGCGCCGACGGCGTGGTCCCGAGCGTCACGGACCTGACTCCACCCTTTGCCCAGGACTCGCCCGAGTCGTTGCCGACCTTCACACGGAAGAACCACGCCTGCCCGGTGGCGAGGCCGGACACGGTGTGGACGCTTATGCTCGCCGACTCGACGCGCTCTGAGCGGATGGCCTGCGTGTCGTTGTTGTCCCAGGCGGACCCGTCCTCGCTCCACTGGACCTCGTACCAGGTGCCGGTGCGCCCGGTCCTCGTCCAGTTGATCCGCGCCGCCGTGGTCGAGACGGCAGCCACCGAGAACGACGACGGCGCGGACGGCCGCATGTCGAGCGGGCCGACCACGTCACTCGCGTTGCCCTGCGTGCCGTTCGCCAGCACGGACCTCACGCGATACCTGTAGGAGCTGCCCGCCGCGGCGGCCTTGTCCTTCCATGTGCTCGTGCTCTTGGCCACGTCGGCCACGTTCGTCCAGGTGCCGCCATTGACGGACCGCTGGATGCGCATTGTGGTCGCCCACTGCGCCGTGCACTCCAGCGAGAGCGTGGGCCACCCGCCGCTGACCTCGCCCGAAACCGAGGGCGGCTCCGGCTTCGCGAGCTTCTCCCTCTCTGCCGCGGTCACGCGCGGGCTCGTGATCGACGGGCTGTACACGCCCGCGGACGCCCACTTGTAGGCGCCCTTGCTGTTCTTCGTCGCGAACGGACGCACCCAGCACTTGATGCTTGTCGCCGTGGTGTCGTTCGGGGTGGTGTAGATGGCCTGGAAGTACCCGCCCTCGTAGGTTCCGGTGGACACGCTTGTTCCGCCGTCGTTGGCGATGATCCACTTCTTCTGCGTCGAGCTGTACCAGTACCACCAGATCTGGAAGTGGTCGGTCGTCGAGCCCGTGTCGAACTTCCACCGGGCGATGACTGTGCCCTGCGCCTCGCTCAGGACGCTGAGCCCCAGGTTCGTGACGGTCCACGTCTTCGCCATCAGCGGACCCCCATCCTGAAGTAGCGGCGCGCCTCTTCGTAGGTCTCGTCCATGGCCCTCGCCATGGCGCTCTCGGGTGCCACCGAGACGTCGCCCATGTTGTAGTAGTTGTTGGTGGTCGTGACGCCGGCGGCCATGGCCATGGCCGCCTGGATGGCCTGCCGCTCGCTCCGCTCTGCCTTGCTGGCGGCGGCGCGCCTGCTCGCCGCGAGCTCGAACGAGGCGGTTGCGCCGACGTTCGGCTCGAACGAGCCCTCGATCGCGCGTGCCGCGCCGGACGACGCGCGGGCGAGCTTCGGCGTGGTGCGCACGATGCCGGTGGCGATGTTGTCCACGAGGTGGACGCCCCACACGTCGGTGTAGTGCAGCGGGCCCTCCTTGGCCACGGACTGGCCGAGCTTGTTGGAGATCGTGGCGGCCGCGGTGTTCACCGCGCCCTGTAGCGTGCTCATGTTGCCGTAGATGCCGCTCGCCATGTTGCCGACGAGGTGGCTTCCCCACGTGTACGACTCGCCCGATATGTCCGCGAGCCGCTGCTTGGCGGCGATGGTGTCGGATGCGCCCTGCACCTGCGGGGCCTTGGCGTAGATGGCGTCGACGATCTCCTGGCAGGTCATCTCCGAGGTGTTGCCCAGGTCGACGCCGGCGGCCTCCACCGAGCTCGCGAGGGCGCGCATGGTCTCGGCCCCCTCGTCCTCCAGCTTCGACGGGAGGCCGTCGAAGGTCGAGAGGAAGAGGTCCATCTGGATCGCCGCGTCATCGCTCAGGCGCCCGCCTCCATCGGCCGTGGCGACCTGCGCGGCGAACCACGCCGCGTCGAAGCCGTTGGTCATGGAGGTGCGCAGCTGGTTGAATCCGTTCTCGGCGGTGCCGCCCACGATGCCCGAGAACTCCTGCATGAAGGCGGCGGCGTCGGTCTTGTACCCCTCTGCCTGCTGCTTCGCCTCGGCCCACGTCGCCATGGTCTCGTCGCTCACGGCCTGCGTGTTCTGGGCGACGATCTCGAGCTGGCTCGCGCGCGTTTCGCGCAGGAGCTGCGTCTGCTCGTCCCAGTGCGCCTTAGCCGCGTCCATCTGCTGGTCGTAGGCGGCCTTGTCGATGGAGCCCGTCTCGTACTGCGCCTGCACGAGGTCGGCCGTCTCGAGGTAGTAGCCCTTTGCGGCGGCGAGCCCCTCCTCGTATGCCGCGTCGATGTCGGCGATGGCCTGCGCGACGCCCTCGGCGTCCAGGTCCTGCCCGATTGCGCTTCCCAGAGAGCGCAGCCGCGTCGAGTAGGCGTCGGCGGTCTGGTCGGCCGCGTCCCACGCCTGCTGCAGGTTCTCCTCGATGGTTGCCACGCCCTCGGCGGTGAGGAAGCCGGACTCCTCCATCTCGGTCCTGATGGTCTCGGTGATGTTGCTGAACGCCTCGTCCGCCTTGTCGCGCAGCCCCGATATGGACTGGCCGGAGCTCGAGAACGTGAGGTCCAGGTTCGTGGCTGACGCCTCGGTCTGGGCCATGACCCCCGCGAAGGACGAGAGTCCCTCGGCGGCCTTCGATGCCGACTCCGCGTGACGGTCGTAGCCGATGGCGAGCCCGTAGAGCTTCGCGGCGACCTCGCCGGCGGCCACTGCGAGCCCCACGCCCAGCGCCGCAGACGCCAGGCGGGACTGTCCCGCCGTCGCGCCGAGCTTCTCGGCGAGCGTGCCTGCAGACTTGTACCCGGCGATGACGTCCGGGTTGGTCGCGTTCAGCGCGGTGCGGAACCGCGCGAGCGTTGTCGCCGCGGTGCCGACGCCTGACGCGATGGACCCCGCGAGCGAGATGCCGCGACCGGCGATCGAGAGCACCGGCCCAGCTGCCGCAGCGAGCGCGGCCATCGTGATGACGTGCGTGCGCTCCTCCTCGTCGAGCGAGGAGAAGCCCTCCGCGAGATCCGCGATGCCCTCGATGAGCGGCTCCGCGGCGTCGATCGCGTCGACGAGCGCGTCGGCCAGCGGCTCGCCGACCTCGTATGCGATGGCGGTGGCCTTGTTGCGTGCCACCTCGAACTTCGACGCGAGCGAGTCGTTGCGGTTGGCGACCTCCGCGGCGAGCGCAGAGTTCTCCTCCCAGCCCTCGTTCGCGAGCGCCACGCCCTTGCCGAGGATGTCGCTCGCGGACGCCAGGCGCTTCATGGTGTCGGTCTGTCGTATCGCGGTGATGTCGAGGTCGTCGAGGATGAGCGAGAGGTTGGAGCCCTCCTCGCTCGCCTGCTCCATGCCCGCGAACACGCGCTGCATGGCCTCGACGGGGCTGGACCCCCAGAGCTGGGCGAACTCGTCCGCCTGCATGCCTGCGGTCTCTGCCCACGTGGTGAGGCTGTCGTATGCGCCAACCGTCTCCTTCGAGAGCTCCTTGACCGTGAGCCCGTAGGAGTCGGCGAGCCCCTCGAACGTCTCCGGATACGTGCGCATGGTGGTGAGGAAGTCGTCGACGCTCATGCCCATGTCGTCGGCGTACTTCTTCACGCCCTCGCTGCCGGAGGCCACCACCTTGTCGATGTTGGACATGATGGTCGAGATCGCCGAGCCGCCCGCCTCCGCCTCGATGCCGACGGACGAGAGGGCCGCGGCCACGCCGAGCACGTCGGCCTCCGACATGCCGAGCTGCTTTCCGGCGCCGGAGATGCGCATCGCCATGTTTGAGATCTGGCTCTCCGTGGTGGCCATGTTGTTGCCCAGGTGGACTATGGTGGATCCGTATCGGTCCGTCTGGTCGTGCGCGGTGCCCATGACGTTGGAGAACTGCGCGAGGTTCATCGCGGCGTCCTCCGCGCCCATGTCGGTGGCGATGCTGAGGCCGCTCACCGTGTCGGCGAACGCCTCGACCTCGTCAACCGTGTAGCCGAGCTGCCCGCCGAGCGCCTCGATCTCGAGGATCTCGTCGGCGGTCACCGGCTGGTGCCGTGAGGCCTCGATGGCGCTGTCCTTCAGCGCCTGGAACTGCTCGTCGGTGCCCTCGATGGTCTTGGTCACGCTGTGGTAGGCGGTGTCGAGGTCCGTCGCGGCCTTCACCGCGACGGTCGCGCCAGCCACCATGGGCGCCGTGACGTTCCTCGTGAGCGAGTCGCCGACGGAGCTCACGGCGCCGCCCGCAGTCTGCAGGGCTCCGCCGATCTTGGCCGCTCCGTCACCGAACTTCGCGAGCAGCGACTGCTGCATCTCCGCCTCGGTGTTGGCGCGCGCGAGCTCCTCGCGGTAGCCCTTCAGCGCCGCCTCCGCGGTGGCGAGGTCGCGCTCGAGTCGGGCGTGCGCGGTGCCGAGCCTCTCGGTCTCGTCGGACAGCTTCTTGTAGGCCTCGGTGTCCTGGAGACCCTGCTCCTCCATCTGGCGCATGGCCTCGCGGTTGCTCTGGAGCTGCGTGGAGACCTTCTCGTGGGCGGCCCCGAGCAGCTCCACGCGGCGCTTCTGCGCGTCGACCTTGTCCGTCGCGTTGGCGACGGCCTGCCCCAGCAGGGTCATGCCCTGCGGGTCGACCTTGAGCGCGCGGCCCAGCTGTCTGCCCGCGCGGTTCGCGGCGGCCATCTCGGAGTTGATGCTGCCGAGCGCCTTGGAGAGGTCGGTGGTGTCGCCCTCGAACTTGACGGTCAGCCCCTTGTAGGTCGTGTCGGCCACGCGGGGTCACCTCCGATCCATCGTCAGTGCCACGCGCCCGCGGCGATCTCCGCTGCGGTGGCCTTCCTCACCTTTGGCTGGGCCGTGCCGGCCCCGCCCCTCGTCTGGTCTGCTGCGCGCTCCCATGCAGCTCCGATGGCGTCCATCCTCCGTGCCGTCGCGATTGAGCAGCTGCGGAGGACGTCCCACGGTACGCCCGCCTTCAGGAGCAGCCAGGCCTCGCTAGTCGCTGGGAACCTCCTGGCCAGCTCCGGCGTCGGCACCGCCGGCTCGGCGTCCCTTGCGATTCCAGAAGGACGGAAAGAAGCCGTCGATGCATTCGTCGACCACCGCCCTCCGGGCGACGTCGGCGTCCTTGTCCTCGTGCGCGTCGAGCGTCCCGGCGGGAAGCGCGTCGACCCACTGCTTGAAGCTGGGCGTCTCGTCGTCGGCGTTTCGCGCGAGCGCCCAGATGACTCGCAGCGTCTTCGCGAGGTGGCCTGCCGCGTTGGACGAGATCTCGATGCAGGCCGGGATGATGTCCGTGCCGAACTCGTCCTCGTAGTAGATGGCGGCCGTGGGCGTGGCGCTGATCTTGACGGCCTCGCCGTTGATCGTGATGGTCCTCATGTCTCTCCTGTTGCTGGGCGGGCCTCGCGGCCCGCCCTCGTGTCATCGTGTGCCTTCAGGTCGCGCGGCCCCTGGCTACTGGCTTACGGTGGGCAGGAAGCCGGTGGCGGTGAACCAGTTGGCGTAGGCGGCCGCGCCCTTCAGGCAGCTACCGGAGAAGTGCTGCTTGCCGTCGGCCAGCGGCACCTTCTTGCCCGTGATGGACGTGGCCATGGTGTCCGGCGACGGGTTCTCCCCCTCGGTGTTGTGCGCGGCGACGGGGTAGGAGCCCGTGCAGCAGTACTCGGCCCAGCGGGTCTCGTTCTCGTCACCCTCCACCTCGTAGAGCAGCGCGAACTGCTCGGGGATCGCGTCGGCGTCGTCGAGGTTGATGCCGTTCGCGGAGGTGGTGTCATGCCAGATTGCCTGCAGGGCGGCGGCTGGGAAGTGCGCCATGGTGAGGTTTCCGGAGATGCCGCTGCGCTTCTTGATCACGAAGTAGTTCGGGTTGTCGTCGGCGGCGAAGGACGCCTCGGACGTGTCTGCGGACTTGTCGAAGCTCACGCCACCGGGGACCCTGATGGGCGTTCCGTAGGTCGGCACGCCGGTGGTCGAGTCGAAGCTGGCGATGGGGACCAGGTACACGTTCTTGAAGCCGAACTGCACCCTGTTCTCGCTTGGTGTTGTGGGCATGGTGCCCTCCCTTCCGGGGCGATGCCCCGACGTTCGTGTTTCCGTTACTCCTCGCGGAGCGAAATGGTGTAGGTGGTGAGGACGATGTCCTCTGCCGGGTCCTCGTCCCCCTCCTTCTGCCAGTGGCAGGCGAGGCGCGACTCCACGTCGTGCTCCAGGCCTATCTCCCTGTCCCTGCACGAGAGCTCGAAGTCGTACGTGGCAATCACGGAGATGACTGCGTCATCGCCGGGCTGGTTCTCGGTCCTCACAAGGCGGTAGGTGCAGCGCGGCAGCGGCGGGTCCTTCTCGCGGAACTTCACCGCGCGCGTCGGCACGCCGGCGGCCACGAAGGCCGCCACCGCCTGCTTGAGCGTGATCATCGTCCGACCCCCAACCTCTTGAGCAACGTCTCGGATCCGTGCTTGGCGGCGGGCTCGATGTGCGGGTGCGCGGGAGCTGGGTGCGGCCCGCCGTGGCCCTTCTCGACGAGGTGCGAGAGCATGTACCGCGTCTTGTTGCGCACGACCATGACCACGCGGCCTGACCCGCGCCCCTTGCGCTCGATGCGCCAGCCGCGGTTGTACGCTCCGCTCACCTTGTGCGGAGACTTCGCGAGGTCGCCCTTGGTCGCGCGCGCGCCTGCGTCGACGGCGTCGTACATCGCGTCCTCCGCCTCGTCGCAGTACTCCTCGACGATTGAATGGAGCGCCGCCTGGATGTCGAAGCCGCCAGGCGAGCAAACCACCACGGAGTTGCTACTGGCCACGGTTGCCCTCCCTCAGCTCGCATCGCAGGTCGACCCACCTTCCGTGCCCAGTGACGGAGGTCACGGCGTAGGTGACGGGACCGCGCCTGAGCGCGAGCTCGCCGTCGTAGTCGCAGGCGCGCAGGCGCACCGTCATGGTGGGCTGCAGGGCGTCCATGCCCACGGACGACTCGCGCGCCGCGCCGGGCGAGACTCTCCGCACGAATACGGTGGTCCCCTCCGGATGCGTGCGCTCCACGGCCCATTCGTCGACTGTCACCTCGTCGCCGAGGAGGTCGCACGTGCCGTCGCAGGCTACCTCCGCGAGCCACAGGCTTGCCGTCCGCGCCACGCGGTCGACGCGCGTCACCTCGTAGAGCGTGTCGCCCACGAGCGCGAGGAGGTCGGTCGAGAGGCCCGGCGCGTCGCGCACCTGCACGCGGCGGGTGAGCTCCGCTCCGGTGGCCTCGGCGAGCTCCACGTCCTGAGAGCGCAGGCGCGCCGAGCGGTAGTCGAGCCTCAGCTGCTGCCGCAGTCCCTTCGTGCCGGAGAAGTCGATGCCGCGCTCCGCGCGGCCAGGACCCTCGGACATGAGGGCGAGCCATCCGTCGGTGGGCGCGAAGACCTCGCGCTTTCTCCTAAGCATTTGCGGGACCCGATCCGGCGACGTTGCGCAGGTGCGCCTCTCCGATCTCCTCGGCGTAGTTGCGCCAGAAGTCGTCGAGGGCGTCGCTGTACTCGTAGAGGCACGCGTTGAGGAAGAGCGGCCACTCGGGCTCGCTCTTCCCGAACGCGTGGTCGGCTGGGAGTCCGCAGCGCAGAGCCAGCGCCGGCGCGACCGTGTCGACCACGTCCTCCAGGCGCTCCTCGGTCTGGACGTCCGCCCAGGTCACGTTCAGCTTGCGCCGGACGGCCGGCGCGACGTTAGCGTAGACGGTGGCCATGCGTCACCCCCTGGTCTCTGGACCCCTGTCGGGGCGCCTTCTCTAGCCCTGGCCGTTTGCGGCGTCGCCCGCTGCGGCCTCCTCCTCGGTCGTGGCCGCCACGGTGGTCAGCTGGCCGGCGACGAGCACGGTCACGTAGGCCGGGTCGATGTTGCTGATGTCGAGCAGAACAGCGGAGGACTCGTCGCGTCCGCGGCCGTAGGCGTAGGAGATGACCTTGAACACGCGCATGTCCGCGAGGAACTGTGCGTCGTCGGACGCCTCGATGCCGCGGTTGCCGCCCACGAGCAGGTCGTACTCGCTCGGCAGGAACAGGATGGCCTCGCCGGTGTCGACGAACTCGGAGGTGATGACGTTGGTCGGGATCGGGAACAGGTCGTTCACGAAGCGGCCGTCGGTCGCGCGAACCGTGGTGGCCGGCATGACCTTGGTGAGGTAGTCGACCAGGTTGACCACCATGGTCAGGTCGGCGATGGAGCGCTTCACGTGGCCCGCGTCGTCCTTCGCAAGGTTGGCGACGACCGCGCCGTAGGATGCGGGCATGAAGTCCGTCACCTCGACGGCCGTCTTCTTCGGGTAGCCGTTGGTCTGGTGGACGGACACGTTCGCCGCGATGGAGCGGTTCAGGCCGATCGGCTCGCCGCCGATGCCCTTGCCCTTGACGACGCCGTACTCCATGCCGCACGCCATCGCCTCGCCGAGGACGGTGCGGACGTAGCCGGCCATCCAGCGCGGTCCGAGCTCCAGCATGTCGCGGGAGACGGCGCAGTAGCACGAGAGCTTGCCCTGGGTGACCTGGACGAGCTCGAACGCGGAGGTGATCTCCTGCGTGACGGCCGCCTCGACGGCACCCCATACGGCGAGCTGCTTGGTGTGCTTGTTGCGGAGCCACGTGGTCACGTAGCCGACGTTGGTCGCGTGGACGACCTTCAGCAGCGGGTGGGTCTCCTCGAGGTCGCGTAGGATCTCGTCGATGATGGTCTCGGGCATCATGCGGGCCGGGACGTTGTGGTCGCCGGCGGCGATGGTGGCGAGCGCCTGCTTCCAGTCGGGGGACTTCAGCGCCTGGATGATGTCGGTGAAGTACTCGGTCTCGCGCTGGGTGAGCTGCTGGAAGCCGCGCTGCGCGAGCACCTGCTCGTCATGCTGCTCCATGAGCTCGCGGTACTGCTCGGCGGAGTCCTCCAGCACCTCGCGCTGGAAGGTCTCGAACGCGGCCTCGAGGGCCGCGGGGTCGTCGCCCTGGAATGCCTGGGCGAGCTGCTTGGCGGCCACAGTGGCCTTGCCGTTGAGGTTGATGGGCATGTCGGCCCCTTTCTGTCTGGTGTTGCTGGTGCTGGTTACGCGAACAGCAGCGCGGCACGCTGCATGAACGTCTTCTGACCCAGGCCCTCGTCTTGGTCGACGCCGGCCTGTCCGGCGTCGACGATCGGGGCGAGGCGCCTTGCGACCTGCTCGGCGATCTCCTCGGCGAGCGGCGCGGGGTCGAACTCGACTGCCTGGCACGTCGGGTAGCTCGCGAGCGCCATGAGCGAGCGCATGGCGCTCTGCTCGGGCACGTCGTCATCGTCGTCGGGCGCGTCCACCTCCGTCGCGAGGCCGTACTCGACGGCCTGCTCCGGAAGCAGCCACGTCTCGTCGGACATCATCTGGTCGAGCTGCTCGCGCGTGAGCTTCCCGTCGGCGCGCTCCATGTAGGCGCGCTTGCTGAGCTCGGTGACGGTGTCGAGGTCGTCCGCAGCCTTGCGCAGGTCCTTCGCGGACCCTCCCGCGGCCATCCACGCCTCGTGGATCATCATCAGCGACGCGTTGCGCATGATGCGGTCGTCTCCCGCCATGAAGATCACGGAGGCGATGGAGCACGCGAAGCCCTCGCAGATGGTGGTGACGTGCGCGCGGTGCGCCTTGAGCGCGTTGTAGATCGCCACGCCCTCCGTCACCTGGCCGCCCATCGAGTTGATGTGCACGGTGACCTCGCGCACGCTGTCCGGCAGGTCGGCGAGGGCCTTGGCCACGTCGACGGAGTCGGTGTCGCTCTCGCTCTTGCCGAACCAGCTGGTCTTGCCGTTGGAGATGTCGCCCATGATGTGCAGGTCGGCGCTGAGGCTGTCGCTGGCGACCATGAGCTGCATCGGCACGAATGCATTCCTTGTCATTTGCTGTCACCTCCCCCCGCGGGCTCGTTGTTCTTGGTCCGCTGGTAGTCGTCCATGCCCGGCTTGTCCACTGGGCGCTGCCGGGTGAGGATGCGGATCTCGTTGGGCGAGTCGATAGAGGAGCCCACGAGCTTCTCTATGGACTGCGCCGAGTCGAAGATGTCGACGTGGTTGATGCGCGTCGTGTCGACCACCACGCTGCCGCCTGCCGCCCACTGCTCCTCGGAGAGGGTCTTGCGGGCGATCTCGTCCTCGATGGCGCGGGCCAGCGGGTCCACACCGAACGTGAGGAAGCTCTTGGCCACCGAGTCGAAGTTGTTGGTGTTGCCCCAGATGAGAGAGGCAGGCGCGCGGAAGCACGAGGCGACCGCGTCGAACATGTCTTGCCTGATGGCGATGACGTCCTCCGAGCGCCGCCATGACGCCGCGTTGCTCGCGCCGGCGAGGCGCTCGAGGTTGAAGTCCTTGTACACGGGCAGGATGCCGCGCTGCGCCCTCAGGTAGGGACCCACGCTCGCCTCCATGTAGGCGCGGATGTCGTCCATCTGCTTTGCGGCGCCGGACACGGGCACGCCCGTCATCAGCTTGTAGCGGCTCGCGCCCGCGTCGACGAACGCCTCTTCCGCGACCTGCGCGAGCTTGCCGTACTCGTCGTCGGCGAGCCTGTTGAGCCTTGCCCACCCCTCCGCGGGCGCGAGGCGGAAGAGGAACACCTCGCCGGCCGTGTAGCCGCTCCTGCGCGCCACCTCGGTGGAGCCCTCGATGGTGATGTCCGTGTAGCGGTGCTCCCTGCCTGGCCTCTTGTCGACCGTGAAGCTGTCGGCTAGGTAGATGTGGGTGCGGGTGCCGCGCTTCACGGGGACGACGAGCGCCCCCTTGTCATGCCGGAGCGACTCGTGCACCAGTGCGGATATGAACTCGGCGCGGCTCTGGTTCGGGTTCGGGCTCACGTTCCAGAGCCACGCGTCGTGGTTGAGCGACTCGGCGGCCTTGGCGTCCGTGTAGATCCTGACCGGGCTGAGCTGCAGCGCGGCCACGACGTAGGACTCGAGCACGGAGCGCGCGAACTCCATCCAGATGCATCGCTGCTCCGACTCGAAGATCTTCGACTCCGTGGGCGCGCCGTCCTCGCCGAGGATGCGCCCCAGGAAGTCGAATGTGATGCTTCTGATCGACATCGTTGGCCTCCTATCGCGCGACGTGGTCGCGGCGGTATCTATCAGTAGGTGAGCGCCTCGAGGCTGAGCAGGCCGCTGTAGTCGGGCGCGTCGGGAATGTGGTCGGCCACACACATCGCGGCCACGAACGCCATGAACGCGTCCGTCTTGCGCGAGCGCGGTTCGATCTTGCCGTACTTCCAGTTGTTGTTGGGCGCCGGCTCGGCCTTGGCGTTGTTGGTGCACCATCGCATCAGCGGAGACTCTCCCCAGGCGATGGAGCCGTTCACGAAGGCCGAGTTGATGACCGGGTAGATGCGCATCTGGTCGGACGGCCTCACCACGTAGACCTGCTTCTCGTCCCCGGTCTTTGACGAGTCGAGGCCCAGCGTGTTCAGCAGCTCGCCCTTCACCAGGGTCAGCCGGTAGTTGTCGAGCGCGGCCATGACGATCTCGGAGCCCAGCTCGGCGGTGACGTCGGCTGCCCACTGGCACGGCAGGGACGGCTGGATGTCGACGTCGTCCACGATGGTCACGAGCCCCATCTCGGCCCACTCGTCGAGCGGCGCCTTCACGAGCTCCGCGTCCACGGAGTGCGTGCACCACCACGCGTGCGCTATCGCCTGGTACTCGTCGCCGCGGTGGAAGAGCAGGCATGCGCCGAGCATGTCGGTCGAGAGCGCGTAGTCGATGCCGAGCACGCACGGCAGCCCCGAGAGGTCGCCCACGTCCCTGCTCGCGCGCTCGAGGTTCTCCCAGCTCGTCACCGCGATGTCCTTGCGCTGTTGCGGGCAGTTGAACCGCTTGGTCGGCACCTCGGGGTTGGCTGCCGGGTTGCGCAGCCACTCGCGGTAGTCGTCGCGGTACTCCTGCATCAGCACATCGCTGCGGAGCACCCTGGGGTTTGCCTTGGCCCACATCCGCTCGTCGTGGATCTCCTCCACGTGGTCGAGCTTGAAAACCATGGGCAGCGTGCGGTTGTCGGGCTCCTTCCCGTTGAGGATGTCCGCGGCGAGCCTCTTGTCGTCGTCGAGCGGGCCCTCGCGGACCTCGCCGTCGGTCGTGATCTTGAACACGCGCGCGTCGGGCTTCTTGCCCAGGCCGCCGAGCACCGTGTTCATGGTGCGCTTCGACTGGTAGGCGTGCTCCTCGTCCAGGATGACGGCGCCCGGCCTGCCGCCGTCCTTGCTCGCGGCGTTGGAGGTGAGGAACTTGAAGACCGACATCGTCTTCGTGGACTTGATCTCCTCCTTGGTCCAGCTGAAGCCCCGGGAGAAGTAGTCCTTGCGCTCCTCGAGGAGGTCGTGGAGCTCCGTGAAGCTGGTCTTTGCCTGGTCCTCGGTGGTGGCGATGACGTGTACGTCGTAGTTCTTGATGCCGTTCGCGTCAGAGAGCATGCAGAAGGTGAGGAACGTGATGAAGCCGTTCTTGCCGAATCCTCGCCCGACGTAGAGGAAGAGCGTCTTGAACCTCGGTATGCCGCGCGGCGTGTAGACGCACAGCATCAGCGTGAGCATGAACGTCTCGGGCTCGTCGAGGTCGAACGGGAAGTACCGCTGGTAACCGAGGTATCGGTCGAGCCTCTCGCGGTCGAGGACGAGATCCTCGGTTGCGAAGATCCTGCGCACGAGCTCGCAGAGCTGGTGCTGCTCCTCGCACGCGACGATCTCGCCGCGCTCCACCATGTGCAGCCAGCCCGCCACCTCGGGGATGGCGTCCGGGTCTAGCCGCCTTGCCTGCGGCGGGCGCCTCGTCTTGGTCTTGGGGCTGGCCACACTAGAAGTCGACCTCCTCGGCCGCCGGCTGCTCCTTGGCCGCGGTCCTGCGCCTCGACTCCACCGGGCCGATGCCGAGCTGCTCGCGCGCGAGCGTGTCGAGGCACTTCGCGTTGCCCTCCATGGCCGCGTTGAACATGGCGCGGCGGATGAGCGACTGGCCTACCGTGCGGAAGCGCTTCTCCACGTCCTTGAACGGCTTGCCGAACGCCTGCCGGCACAGCCAGTTCAGGTCGTCCTTGCGGCAGTTGAGCGCGCAGCAGATCTCCTCGGCGCCGTTGAAGCAGGTGAGCATGTCCTCGACCTGCTTGGCCTCCTTCTCGCTCCACGGCTCCGGACGCGTCGTGGCCATCTCCTACCTCCTAGAACGGGATGTCTGGATACAGGTAGTCCCTGTTGGTGTTGCTGGTCCCGTTCGTGCTTCTCCTCGTGCGGTTCGACGAGCGCTTCTCGCCGCGCCTGCTTGCCTTCGTGCTTGCCTTCAGTCGCGAGCCTCCGTGGCCCGAGCTGCCGGATCCGCTAGCCATCGCGGCTCCTTTCGTCGGTGACGGCGTCCCACATGTCTTGGTACCTCACGGACCGGTGTCGTGGGGACTCGTGGTTGATGGTCTGGTAGGCCGCGAAGACGCGGTCGGCCATCGACTCGACGAAGTCGTGCAGGCCCGCGTCGCATTCCAGCCTGAGCTGCTCGACGTTGTAGGAGCTTCTGAGGTTCGCGCTGCCGTCGATGACGAGCTTGTTCCCCCTCGTGGTCTCCATGGTCACGATCTTGGTGTGGACCGACGCGAACGCGACGTCGAGCAGCTCGTCGCGGTCAAGCATCTTGTAGATGTACGGCACGAGCGAGCGCCGCTCATGGCCGTAGAAGTAGTCGCTGAGGATGATCCGCAGCGACTCGAGCCCCGGCGACATGTCGAGCACGTTCGCCAGGCTGTCGACGTTCTCCTGGCTCATGGAGAGCGTCTGGATGGTGATCCTCTTTGGCTCCACGATGCCGCGGTCCACCATCGCCTCGATGAGGTCACCGAAGATGAAGTTCCCGCTCACGAAGGCGAACATGCGGAAGCCCTCGTGGAGCCTGATGCCCTCCACGAAGTCCTCGGCACGCTCGTATGCGCACTTCTTGCCGACCGAGTCGTAGACCCTCGGGCGCATGTAGCGCGTCGAGTCGATCCCGTCGCTCCTGCCGCCCCAGGAGAAGTCCGCCGGGTCGAAGTCGAGCCCGTCATCGTCGGAGTCAGTGCCCCACGCCGACCTCAGTGAGAAGTCCAGATCCATCGAAGAATGTTCCCTTCGGAGAGAAAACGTCCCGATTTCCGGCTTTTAGGG
>JAEEGL017150760.1_pt1 | contig 42327 bp, 33 predicted proteins | sample 9134231 | NCBI WGS metagenome assembly JAEEGL01 (sample SAMN16246548, study PRJNA631951) | gut metagenome | biome: gut microbiome; feature: rumen; material: fiber-attached | host: Bos | place: Iran: Karaj | collected 2018-10 | reverse complement strand
CGGGAAATACTCGTTGAACATCCTCACGTGGCTCATATCCACCGTGTTATAGTCGCGACCAGCTTCGGGAGCACCATATATGGCGAAGTGCTTGACGCATGCCATCATGGTCGCCTTGTCGGCCAGGTCGGCACCCTGGTAACCCTCAAGCATGGCGCGGCCGAGTGCAGACCCCAAGAAGGGATCTTCGCCACTGCCTTCGCTCATGCGGCCCCACCGCGGCTCGCGGCAGATATCCACCATGGGGCTGAAGGTCCAGCAGATGCCGTCGGCAGTCGCCTCGACCGAGGCGATACGGGCCGAGTTGCGGATAGCATCCATATCCCAACTCATTGACATGGCAAAGGGGATGGGAAATACCGTCTCATAGCCATGAATCACATCCATGCCGAAGATAAGGGGAATGCCCAAGCGGCTTTGCTTGACAGCGACTTCCTGCAATGCACGGATGCTTTGCACACCCTTCATGTTGAAAAGACCGCCCACCTGACCAGCCTTGATTTTGCTCACCACGTCACCGCTGACTGCCGAGCCCGTGATGATGTCACCCGTGACAGGCAGGTTAAGTTGCCCGATTTTCTCCTGAAGGGTCATCCTGCCCATCAGGTCATCAATGAAGCGGTCCATCCGCGCCTGGTCAAATGCCTGGGCTGCCAGACCACTGCAAAACAGCGCAAAAGCCAACAAAAAACTCTTGAATTTCATCATATTGGTCATATTCTTTGTAAAAAATCCACTATACATTCACCCGCAAAATTAACAAAATATTTCCAAACCCAGAAAACGAACCACCCTCGACTGTTTCTATTCGCTTCTCCTTACCATCTGTAAATGATATCTGTATTTGCCAAAATAAGCCTCATTCACACCAAATTCCCTAAAATTGTTTTTTCGTGAAAATAAGTAACATAGTTTCAATATTTTTATTAACTTTGCTCGTGAATATCTTCTCATCCTATGAGAAATGTGTAAGCTACTCATCTATGCAGCTGGAAATCAGCGCAAAAATGGAGAGCATGCATTGTCATACTACTCTAATCGGTGCTGAACTATCAAAGTTTGGTATCCCTAAACTTTTTTCCAATAAGCTGTCATATAGATGTCGAACAAGCAGGAGATCCATTGGTTCCCCATGCGTGTTACTTACAATCGGGAGCTAAAAATCAAGAGATTACTTGATGAGCTGGAAATTGAGAATTTTATTCCCATGCGATATGGCTATGTGAAAACAAAGAACGGAAAAAAGAAGAAACTAATACCAGCAATACGTAACCTTATTTTTGTAAAGTCTTCTCAGACGTTATTATCTGAACTCAAGATGACCAGAGCTGAGTTTGAGCCCATGAGGTACATGACAAAAAAATCTCTCTCAGATGGCAAAAACGAAATCATCCACGTGCCTGATAGTCAAATGGAAAATTTCATGAGAGTTGCGTCGGTACCCGATGAGAGAATCATGATTTTGGATAATAATGATTTCATCAGTAAAATAGGTAAACGCGTAGAGATAACCGAAGGATATTTTGCTGGCGTGGAGGGAGTGATCAAGAGAATAAAAAGAAACAAGCATGTAGTGGTCCAAATCGATGGGGTGGCTGCAGTTGCTATCACGTTTGTTCCTACAAGTTGTCTCTCATTCATTGACGAGAATTAATCTATACAAAACTATAATAGCGAATGGATAAATACACCCAACTATTAGAGGCGCTGCCTTTTGACATTATTCATTTGGCAGAGTCATTTGCCAATGACAATAGTTCTCCGCTGATAGAACCTGCGCATCTGTTCCGAGCCCTCTTGCACAAGGATGCCGGACTAGTCAATTATATCGAGGACACCCTTGATGAGGATTATTACTACTTTGTTGACTGGGCTGACATGCGCATGATGCAATGTGAGAAATCGGCCTATGGCATGAAAGGTATAAAACTGTCTCATGATTCACAGATGGTTGTCAAGGAAGCCGTCAACATCAGCGAGAAATGTGGCTTGCCCGAGATGAATGCCATCTGTCTTTTGGCATCACTGGTGACACCAGGCATCGGGTTCTCTTTTGAGCAATTGAAAACGCTTCCGTTACGCGCCGACAAAATCATTGCGACATTGCAATCAACGTCATCCAAGACAATCAACAAAGTGGTTGCACAGAGTAGCAATGCAGGGACAACAGCAAATGGGGAAGGTAATGAATACTGCGTCCCCATGCTTAACGATGTGCCAGATGATGATGTCATCGGATTCGATAGGGAAATTCTATCCATCATCGAGGTTTTGGCTAGGAAAGACAGGGCCAATATTCTCATTGTGGGCGAAACAGGAGTGGGGAAGACAAGCCTGATTAACGGGATCTTGCAACGGCTCAAAAACAAGAACGTGCCACAATCTTTGGAGAGCCTTCAACCATTTGAATTGGACTTGATAGCTCTTAGCCAGGGTGTGACCTACAAGGGTGAGATTGAAGACCGTTTCAAAAAGATAACGGAAGACTTGCTTAATCAGATTCAACCTATTCTTGTGATAGAGAATTTCCATCGTGTTGAGGACCAGCAGTCAGTACTTAACGGAATTCTGCCCAATCTCAAGAAACTATTATCCAAGAACCAGCTGCAAGTGATATGTACTGCAACGGTTGATGGCTATACCAAAAATATAGAGAAAGACAAGGAATTCACAGCTTTCTTTGAGAAGATAACTGTAGAGGAACCTTCAGAAGAACAGGCGATAGAGATATTGCAAAATAAACGAGAGAGTTATGAAGAGTTCCATCATCTGCCTGTCGAGGATGATGTTCCTGCCGAGATTGTCAGACTCGCCAAGCGCTATATGCCAGACAGGAATCTGCCATCATCGGCATTAGACCTGCTTGACCGCGCTCTATCATCGGTTAAGATTGCCAATGAAATCGCCAAATTGAATGATGAAAACGCTGAGCAACAGGAAAAACTATTTAAGGATGCTGTTCGTGATGTGGTATCTAAAATGACTGGCATACCGATGGGTAACATCCAATCGGAGGAGCGCGAGAAATTATCCAATGCTGAAGATATTCTCCACAAGCGCGTAGTCGGACAAAATCATGCCATTAAGAGCATTCTGGATGCGATTTATGAATCACGTTCGGGTTTGAATAAGAAAGGACAACCCATGGGATCCTTCTTTTTCTTGGGACCGACGGGTACCGGAAAAACCGAACTGGCCAAGTCGCTTGCCGAGTTCCTGTTTAATGACGAGACTTCCATACTGCGTTTTGACATGTCCGAGTACAAGGAGGAGCACTCGGTGGCCTTGCTTTATGGTGCGCCTCCGGGATATGTGGGATATGAAGAGGGCGGCTTGCTGGTTAACCAAATTCGCCAGCACCCTTATTCGGTGGTACTGTTTGACGAGATTGAGAAAGCCCACAAATCCGTATTTGATCTTTTCTTGCAGATTCTTGACGAGGGTAAACTGCATGATAGGTTGGGCCGCGTGGGAGACTTTTCCAACTCACTTATCATTTTCACTTCCAACATAGGAAGCGATTTTATCTTTAAGTCATTCGGCGAGAATATTGTACCAACTCATGACCAGATGCTTGAAGTCATGCAAGGCCAATTCCGACCTGAGTTCCTTGCTCGCCTCACCGAGATTGTTCCATTCTCACCCATCACCAGTGAGATGATAGATAGGATTTTTGACATCCACATTAAGAACCTGCTCAAGACACTGCATGAACAGAACATAGAGTTGGAAATTGATGAATCGGCAAGGAAATATGTCACTAGGGTCGGATTCAATGCGCATTATGGAGCGCGTCCTATCCTAGGCATCATACGTAAAGAAATCAGACGTCCCCTATCTAAACTCATCATTTCGGGGGATATCAATCCAGGTGATAAGGTCACTATGAAGTATGACGAAGAGAACAAGCAGATCTCATGGGACATTGACACTCCTGAGACTCCTGGAGCAGAAACAAAAGATTAAAAATTACACATTAATAATTTTATAACAATTGTAATTATGGCAAGAAAAACTGTTATTACTAAGGTTTTGGACGCCAATGCACAGGACGGCATTATCGAGTTCCCGCAGAACAAGACATTGTATGCCGACCAGTTCACTGACGAAGCGCCCAATACCGATGAGGAACGTGAGGGCTTCAAACCCAAGAACATGAATGAAGTGTTTGAACACTATCAACCAAGCAAGAACGGTGTGGCTCTCGAGACCGAAGAGGGTGGGGCCGTTTATGAAGACTTTGATTTCAAGTCAATCAAGGACTTTGAGGATGAGAGCCTGATTGAACAAAGCGAGTTGCTGGGAGCAGCCAAAGGCAAAATTGATGCTTTGAACTCTGTGATCCGCCAGCTTGAGAAGAACAAGACTCTGCGTAACACCCTGAAGGATGAATCGGCAAGAAGCAATCTTGCAAATGCTCTGAGAGCCTTGCTGGCTGAGATAGAAGCCGCTGACTAATTAATCATTAACCCATTAAAAAGAATATATTATGGCTGATGAAGAAATGAAAAAAGCCTCTGCTCCAGAAGCTCCGCAACTGAAGGAAAGAGAAAAGATAGAGAATCCTGCCGAATTGCTGCAAGACAGCTTGGGTGGACTCAATAAGTTTGGAGGCTTCCAACTGTTGAAGGGCCTTATCAAGGGCATCGAGAACATGGATCCTCGCCGCAAGGCAGTAAAGAACATTTTCCTGAGCGATTCTGCCTATGTTGAATCCCGCAAGAAACTCAAAAATGAACTGGAACTGTGGGTTTCCATTCTCGAGAGTGGCAAAGCTGATCCCATGGAGATTATCGAAGCTTGCAAAGACAAGTGCAACAAGACTGAGAAAAACCTGCAAGATAACCTCTTCAACATCCATGAGGAAATCAAGAAACTTGAAATCACTTACCGCACACTGGATTCCTTCTTCGCTAATGCGGGACAAGGCAAAATTGACTGCTTGACCCTGATGAACGTGAACAAGGACGAACTGGAGTATCATGATTCTGACGATACGTTAGCCGTGCGTGATGAGCTGGAGAGGTATTATGACAGGCTCAGTTTGAAGAATAACTATAGCCTGCTTGTCGTACCGGGCTATCTGGGCGACGCCACAACAGTGAGGATGTGGGCCGACACAGCTTATCGCAACAAGGTGATTATGCTCACCGATTTCAAGGATAGTCTGAGTTTCACTATGCTCAAGGACGAGTTGGATGATGCCAACCTGCAAGGACAGGATGCTCAACTGGCTAATGTTGTCATGTCGTGCAATTATTTGTTGGGCCGCAAGAAATCCGAACTCGCAGGCGAGGATGATGACGTCTATCTGCCCGGTTCGGCTGCGCTTGCTGGTCGCATGACCAACACCGATGAAACAGTGATTGCCCAGGGTTCGGCTGGTAAGAAATATGGTACGCTGAGCAATGTGAAAGGCGCTCGTCTGGATTTGCGTAAAGCCGAAATCGCAGCGCTCATCGACCAGGGTGTCATTCCCATGGTCGAGGAGGATGGACGCACCATGGCTTTCTCTAACCGCTCGCTGTACAATGGAGCTACAATCGGTTTACAGGAGTATCCCATTGTGCGTACCTTTGACTGGATTGGCAAGGTGTTCCAGAACTTCTTCAATGATGAGGCGTTCATCAACTGGAATTCTCAGGTTAAAGCCGAGCTGCAGCAGGCTATTCATGATTTCTTGAGTGACTATAAGGGCCCTGGCAAACTTATTGAGAACTATAACCTCAAGAGTATCGAGCAGGATCCGAAGACCAAGGATATCTCAATCCAGGTAGAATTGAAGCCCTTCTTTGCTGCGAAGAACTTCTTTATTGAGTTGACTGGCCACAACGGCACTGCTGGCGTGGAATGGGACCAAAACGTTAAGTAAAACGCTCATTATTCTTTCAATTATATTTTTTATTCACTTTTAATTTTTTACAGATTATGGCTACAAGAACAGCTACAATCAATGCCGACGGCATTCAGGAACGCGAAGTTTTATTCGTAAGGTATGAACTCAACCAGCAGACCGACGTTGAAGGTCAGCCCACTGGCACTACCCGCGGCGGTAAGATTCACATCAAGGTAAAATCCAACGATGATGGTAACACTGAGCTGCTTGAATGGATGATTGACACCTACATGAGCAAGAGTGGAACGATTTCTTTCCCCAACCGTCAGGGTGGTGAGATGAAGCACCTCTCGTTCAAGGAGGGTTATGTGGTAGAGTATGCCGAGACCTATGACTCGACTAACTCGCTGCTCCAATATGAGGAGTTTACCATTTCGGCTAAGGAAATCCAGGTGGGCAATGCACGTCACAACAACCGTTGGACCATTGACAACTAATTCTATTCTAAACTCTTAGTCATTATTTGATGCGTGAGTACCATCTCACAATGGATGGTACTCATGCATCAACCTTTACCTTATTCCACACTTATGGCAATTCAAGGAAACCTGAAAATCGGAGGCAGAACATACAATGTAGTTGAGTGCGCTTACGAGTTCAACCAGTCGATTGACGATACCGGAAAACCGGTATCCCGTCCCAAAGGAGGGACCATCACCTTTGTGATGCCGTCCACCAGCGATGATGACTTGTTTTTCTACAAGTGGATGTTCAACAAGACCGAGGTAAAAAACGGGAAGTTCAAGTTTGTCGTCTTTACCAACCAGAATAACCTCAGCTACAAGAGTGTGTCGTTTGAGAACGCTTATTGCATCAGCCTTAAGGACTACTTTAACGACAATGATAGCAAGCTGATGTACACCACTGTGACCATCAGTGCCGAGAGAATAAGAATCGGCAGTGGCGCTGTGGCAGAATTCACTAACGAATGGACCACCAATTAAGCCCATGTCAATTTCAGTCAAGAACATATCAATAGCCATTCAGGGTGTAACCTCTACAGGATTTGATATCGATATCGAGGGAACCAGCTACCACATGGATAATTTCTCGCTTCATCAGAACTTGATGACGCACAACTCATTGTCCTTCACAATGCACAAAGCATTACCAGACGAGGAAATTAATGAGCCCCGATTTGAGGTCTGTGGACAGATTATCGGTAAGAGAATCGACGTGTCGATGGAAACCGTTAGTATCGAGAACGAGTCTCTGAGCGGCAGCCATGATACGGTTGCCGACATTGAATTTAAAGGATTTATCGCGGGCGCGTCGGCAAGCAGAGATGGAAGCAGATACAGCATTGATGTAGAGGCCCTGAGCTGGGATGCGCTACTGGATGATGCCCCCACCTGCAAGTCCTATGAACAGAAGACGCTTAATGACATCGTTAACGATGTTGCTAATGACTATAGTAGTGTACTTGACACCATTGTAGACGCACGGTTTACCCAAAATATACCCTATTGTGTCCAGTATAATGAAACCAATTTCCAATTCCTCCAGAGACTGGCGAGTCGATATGGCGAGTGGTTATACAATAATGGCACAAAACTAGTTTTTGGCAATATCCAGGAAGAGGACTCGGTAAGGCTCAGTTACCCTAGCCTTGACATCCCAACCTATCATGTGGACATGAGGACCCAGCATCTCAAGTTTAACCACTTGGCATCGTCTTATAATGCTTACAGCGCTAACCAGAAAGAAGGCATAGAAGAGGCAAGAAGGGCTTATAACCAACTGAGTGAACAGGCTTTTAGTGCCTCGGAGAGTCTTTACACCAAGGAGACACTGCAGAATCTGCATTCTGGGGGATTTGCCGACACAGATGGACGTGAAACAATCCTCAACGTCTCGACCAAGACTCAGGCTCGCGGCACAAAAGCAGGTTTGTTGACCTACTCTGGAACTACCTATTGCTCCAAGCTTAAGATTGGAGGCACACTAGTGGTCGTTGATAACTTTATTAATAATACCGCTACCAACTCCAAGAGTCCCGTCGATCAAGATGAAATCCTTATTACTCAGTTGACACACTATTTCACAGCCGACAAGACTTATCAGAATCATTTTACGGGAGTGCCTAAGGACTGCGATTATCCGCCATACGCCAATAGCGACATTTATCCTGTCGCCCCATCCTGCCGTGCCAGGGTCATGGATAACGAGGATCCTAACAACCTGGGCCGTGTGCGTGTTCAGTTCGACTGGCAAGCACAACTCGATGCCAACATGTGGACACCATGGTTGCGCATTGCCCAGCCCTACGCAGGCGGTGAAAAGGGATTCAGTTTTATCCCTGAAATCGATGAAGAAGTGATGATTGATTTCGAGGGAGGCAACGCCGAACGCCCCTATGTGGCAGGTACATTATATAATGGTGTAGGAAATCCTGATGGTAAATGGCTCCCAAGCAATAATAGCCAAAACCAGATAAAGGCTATTCGCACCCGCAACGGACATACCGTTGAGATTCATGACGAGGGTAATGACGGATATATCCGTATTTATGATAACAAGAAAGAAAACTATATCCTCACTTTCTCGACCGACGAGAAACTCATCAAGCTGGAATCGACAGGAAATATCGAACTGTATGCCGCAAGGGATATCATCATGCACGCGGGACACGACATCACGGCAGTAGCAAAACATGACATCAGTGAGTCTGCTGGTAACGATATGTTCCTTGAAGCGGGACACGACCAGCAACGCACCGCCGACAACGACATTCGTGAGCACGCGGGTAATGACCGCAATGCCAATATCGATCGCAACGACTCGCTTAATGTGAGCGAGAACCAGTTCATCAAGATTGGTGATAACAAGGATGAGCAGGTAGAGCACAAGGTGCAACTGACTGCCGAAAACATCCGCACCGAGGCTCAAGACCAACTCCTCGAGTACTCTAAGACTCATCACCAGAAAGCCAGCGACTCTATCGCCATCAACTCGGGAACTCGTATCGACATAAAGTCTGGCATTGTCAAAGTCCAATAATACAATGGCCGATTCATACGTTTGTTCAGGAGCCACGATGAAGTGCACAATGGGCACCAAGACTGCCAAATTGACGGTACTGCCCATCCGTACGGTGTTTCTCACGGGAAAGCCCATGGCAAACATCAGTGACCACTTGACGATGGTCAATTTAGCGCCATTTGGCAGATGTCGTTCTTTAGGCTTTCCTGCAACAGCTTCGGCGACAGCTGCCCACCATGGACACCTGACGCCGATGCCTTGCATGCACAACACTCCCTTCCCTTGGATGAACGGCAAGAATGACTATATTGTCAAGGGCGACCCAGCCCTGCTCAAATCCAGCACTTGCCAATGCATGTGGGGCGGCACCATCAGCCTCATCACCGACGGCCAAACCCCCACCGGCCCCGCCGACTTGAGCAAACTTCCAGAAGAAAAGTTTAAAAAAGACCAACAGACTAGTAGCAATGAGTCGAAGGATGGAACAATCACCGAGAAGTTTAACAAGGCTAGTGAATATAGGGCTCAGGGAATGGGTCTTTTTTCCAGTTTCAAAAAAGCGAATCACGATGTGAATTTCAAGAATTCAAGGAATAAGGCAAAATTCATGAGTGACGATGATGCCGATCTCTCCAAGTCCAATAAGAATTATGGAAAGAACGAACAATACGGTATTAATTGCGCAACAACCACTACGACATTTATGCTACGCAAGCAAGGATATGATGTGACAGCAAGAGCGAGAAATGCTAATGACCACACCGACTCCATTGCTTATGGGTTAAATATATATAATGCGTGGAAAAACCCTGACGGCTCCGATGTCTCCCCAACCATGATTTTGGACAAGTTTAAAGCAAAAGAACAAGAAGAAGCGATCAAGGGGGAATTGCTGGATAATTACACGCCGAAGACGCAGGCCGAGATTTATAAAGAAGTCTTGTTGGAAGCCTGCGAGCAGGAAGGATATTACACGTTTGGACTGTCCTGGAAAGCGGGTGGTGGCCATTATACTGTTATCAAGAGTGAGAAAGATAGGAACGGCAACACCATTTTGACCAATATTGAACCACAGACGGGTGAGCCTTTCCCCGACATAGACTCAATGATTAGTCGGCTTGCCTATCCTGACCCGACTGATACTGTGATGCGCACAGACGACAAGGTATTTAACGAGGAGTATAACGATTTATTTGACATTAATTAATTATGGACGTACCACAAGCAATCCTTGACGAGGCGAATGGTTTAATCGAAACCTATGGTGAGAATTTCGCTTATCATGGTTTATATCATGATAGACATGTTTTCCAGTTTGTGTTCCCCGAAGGGATGAAAACAGGATTCCCTTATTTTTATCTCTATGACGAATTCATGAATGAAGTCGAGGTAATTACAGGAATGAAGGCATTAGACCTATGGGATGAAATCTTCCCCGAAGAGTCGTGAGCGAAACAAATCTCAAATCGATGAATCTATAATAGATTCATATCTGTACGTTTTCGTTTTTTTATAAGCGTATATAGACAATATGCCACAGTCAGGAAACAGTGAGGTGAATAGTTGCCCTGTACAACTGAGTAAGCAAACAGAGCAACAAGAAGTTGTCCAAGAGATTTACTTCGGCATTTTCTTTGACGGAACCAACAATAATAAATTGCAGGTAATGCTAGGCAAGCGTTATCGCAGGGATAAGTGTCTTCGCGAAGTTATTGCTAAAGCTAACAAGTGCGAATACTCGTGGAATCAAATTAAATTCCTTATTGATAAGGGAATCATAGAGGGGAAAGTATTTTTAGTAGAAAAAAGAATGGACCCAGATTCACGGTTCCCTGTTCCATCTAAATCAATGCCGCTGAACAAAGAGACTTACGAGCAACTGAAAAAGGAACATAAATTAAATAATATCATTTTTAATCCCAAAGTCAATGGGAATGGCCTAATTAATATAGACCGCGAATTATGGGAAACACCTAAAAAAGATAAATATACTGATTCAGACGATATCATCGATGCTGTAGCCGATAAGCGAGGTAGAGGCATCTTAAGCCAGTCCCAAATTGATGAATTGTATTTTGGTTACGATTCTAAAGACCCAGATTTATATTTCATTGAGGATCGAATTAGTCGCCAATTGGATGACCGCGACTATTCACCAGAGAACGAGATAAATGGTTCAAGCGCCATCGGATGGGATAAGAGTGAAAAGACTGATCATTTCAGTTTTGCTTCTTACAAGGCAGGTGATAATGAAAGAATTAAACGGGATGCGGACTCATTTACGAGTCAGAATTCTGGAAAACATGAAGTTCCCCAAACAATCTTTAAGTCGCCATCTCAAGGGTCAACCTATACCAATGTGGTTATTCTGGAATCGCTTTATGAGGCATCATTGGGTATGACTAGTGATGATGTAGAACGGAAATTCTACTCGATTTATGTCGAAGGCTCTGGATCTGATATGGTATTTAGGAGCTTTCCATCTTATCTTCACGTTGCTGGTGATGGACTATTCGGATTAGGAAAAGGCACGGGCGGGTCTGGAACTGTAGCCAAGGTGAGAAAAGTGGCACGCAAAGTGAGTACTATAGTCAAAGGCTTTCCCAACTCAGCACCTAAGTTGTCCTTTGACATCTTCGGTTTTAGTCGTGGCGCAACGGCCGCACGCATATACACTTACTTGTTGAATCCCAAGAAAATACTCCATGACAGATTAAACACCGTTCATGAATGGAAATGGTTTGAAAAGATTGGATTGGGTCTTAAAAACATGAATGATTATGAGCTGTTGTCAGGAGCAAAAGAAGGGTATCTCAACACTTATGATAAAACAGTTCGTTTTTTGGGGATTTATGATACGGTTTCTTCGATCGGGGTGTTCCGTGAAGATTGGCTAAGTTCCACACTTAAAGTTGGTGCGGCTAATGCTATTGGTGCAGCTGGAAGTCGGTTAGATAAGCTTATCAATGAAAGTCGAGATCTCATTGCTAAAGGATTTGATTATGGTTCGTCTCTTTTTATAAGGGCACTATATGAAAGTACGCTAAACAATCCTTTTGTGTTTGCGAATACTTTTTTAATGGGATTATCACCTATTTTCTTTATCAAAACTCGTAAGTTAGGGAATGAGGAGGTTTTGGGTCTGCTCATAAGCAAATATCCGGCTCTCAAAGATACTCCTGTGGATACACTGAGAAAACAACTCCAAGCTGTAAGACAGCATGTTGTTGAAAAGTACGAAAATTACATTAACGGGAAGTATCTCAGCGATATGGAAGAACCCGATCTGCCAGTATTTGGCAAATCTAAGTACCATGACCAGAATGTTTATGATTATGGCCTTTTCGCCACAAACCAAGCAGAAAGCGTATTCCATATCTGTGCCCTTGATGAGTTGCGTTCTAATTTTGCATTGGTGGATATTGAGAGTTCAATTCGACAGAATGGATTGGAATTGTTCTTGCCAGGATGTCACACTGACATCGGTGGTGGCTGCAGTTTGGGGCGGGATGGCACTAAGATAGCGAACATAGCTAATAATAATGGTACACCAAATTTTATTTGCAGACAAGATTCGTTTGATAAAGAAAAAATGGAGTATGTACCTGTGTCTTCTTTGGGCTTAACTGTATCAGGATGGATTGATGCAGTAGATGATACTTTTGCCAAGGGCACTTTTTTCAAAGGAAATCGTCCTACTAAAAATGAGCTCAAGAATACCGAGGGGACAATCTATACCGACAATTCCGACAGTTGGATCCATGTAAGAAATCTTATTATGAATCGTTATGTAAATCCTGGATATAGCAATATCGGGTTACACTTGATGCATGACAAGGCCAACAAAAAGAATAAGATGTTTAAAGATATCCCAATCTCTTATGATGTGCCTGAGAAATTACTGAACTATTATTCGGAAATTAAGAAAACAGTTCAGGCAAAAGAAATAGGACGATACTTTGTTCGGCCCTCCAAAGCATTATACAGTATTCTAAGATCGGATTGGTTGCATTTTTCATCAAATGACCAACTTTGGGCAATTGCCGACAATATAGTTGTCAATCCACCTAATTATGTGGGCGCTTATTATAATCAAGATGATAGTCGTGCAAAGGATCATGTTTTTCTGTATGGTCAGCAATTGAACTTTGAGAAACAACAACATCCTGTTAAAAAAGTTCTATCGAATATTGAAAATGAATTGAATAATAAGCGGATACTGACATTTTTGATTGGTACTAACGCTGGTATAAAAGTTAGTACGATGGAGGATGTGATGTTGGCCACCCGAATCATTTATTCTGGAACACTTGGCAGCAGAGATGTGCGAGAGAGAAAATATATGTTTGATTATTGTCCTCCAGATGGTAATATAATAAATGTCTCAAGCGATGCCTATATTAATACTGAAAAGTATGCAATAGTATTCCGCAGATTGAATAACAATAAATTTTTTCTTGAAAAGCACACAACCTTATGTCAAGACTGCCAAGATTTCATGAATCATGGTTGCAAAGAGGAGGCTTTTTACATCAGTAAAAACGCAGTGTTGCTGGCGGCGAATAATTTATCCGCTAAATTGCCAAAAGATATTGATGAACAAAGATTTAAAAAGGCCTTTATTGTATCCCTGATGACTGTGGCAAGCTTGCCAGAAGGAAAAGATAAGAATTATTTGACCTATAAAACAGCAAATATTGGTTATAAGGTGCGCACTTGTGATGAGTTATCTGTATCAGATCTGGCTGATATATATATTGATGCTATTTTTAATGAACTAAAGATAACATATGGCTATAGTGAAGAAGCCAGCACTTGGATTATTGAAAAATACACACTATTAAGGGACGTTTTTTCTGATTGGATTGCAGGTTTATGCCCTGGGGCAAGTAAAAATGGCTATGTTCAAGCATTCCTAAATGCCCCTGAAATTGGTAAAATATTAGGCCATACTGCTGCCTTGATTCAGAACTTAAATAAAGCTGAAGATTGGAATACAGAGAAGTTATGTGCCCAAGCAAGAATAAGGGCTATTAATATACAAATAGAAGAACTAGAAAAAGATACAGGAATTCATCAGAAACGTCTCGAAGCAAGAAGAGAACAAATGGAATCATCTGCTCAACTCTCTTCTGGTTTAGACTCATCTATCCGAGATACAATAAATTATGTGATATATGAGGAAGATGGTCAAGAAATGGTTCTGGGTCCTAATGATGCAAATCCAATTACTCAAGGAGAAGGATATAAAGTTGCAAATGCTCCAAAATGGATTGAACAAGATCGGAATGGCAAGAGGTATAAGATGCTGGTAGATTCATCTGGTACAATTTTAGATGAACAAGAGATTTCTAATTAGTATAGTTTCATCAAATGCCAAAGCAATATAGAATATTCGTCTCTGGAACGGCACCAGTTTTGTATCCCACTGATACATTCTTTGGGCTTCTTTGGTTTGGCAAGGATGAAGCCTTGGAGGTGCCCAAGAAGTATCCTTATCAGGGAGAGTGGGGGCAGCCCATTAGCATACATCTTTTGGAACGTGAGGATTATCCAGTTCCCGGTATGTTGGACATGGTGTGGCTGTCGATTGTAGAACGCAAGTTTTATTCAATCGTGAAAATGTTGCCAACCGAGAGATTTGAGGAGTTGTTCGGGCAGCAGGATGAGGAATCAGGCGAGCCTAGATTTGAACATATCGTGGTGGGGATGGCTCCATACGGTGGCTTAGCTCTCTGGGTTCATGGAAATACAAAATCGGTGCTTGTGGATTGGATGCAAGCCGAGGAAACGCAGGTTGACATGGAAGACTTCATGCCTCTGAATCCTGACGTTACACTTGACGAGAATTGTGATTTTTATATCAATAATGATGAGCGGGTGCGTGAGAATTTGGAAATGAATGGATTGCCGCCGCGTCATCTGTTTGACAAATATATGCAGCAGTTTTGCTACCGCTATCTGGTGCTGTTTGAGCATTGGGACGATGATGAAGAGCGGTGGGTGAAACTGGAGCAGGGCAGTGAGAGTGATGAGAAACCGCAGCCTGAGCTCGATTTTGTCGAGGAAGCTCTTTATGACGGCACGCACGACAAATTACATGACGGCTCACTGATGAACTACCACAAGGGTGGCAAACCCAAAAAGTTGGCCTTGCAGTGGCATATCAAGAAATCAGAGTATACGGCTTACCTGTGGCTAGATGATGAGTCAATCTGTACCGCCTTTGAGCGTTTCTATGGTGCTCATCCTGACACAAAAGCCGATTTTATCGTCCGCATTGATGTGGAGAAGAAAAAATTTGAACTCGCTTTGTACCGCTATGGCCTTAAAGAACCGGTGGTCATCGATGAGTCAGCTTATCAAATGATTGTCTTCAAGAACAAGTTTGAATACTTCCGCAGCGAGAATTACAATCAGCCCCGTGGGGCCTGGATCTGGTGATTCTACGGGAGTGTATTGGGCCATCAGAAAGAATATTATTAACAAATAACAATAAAAACAAAAACGATTATGAACGACGAGGAATTCTACTACGATGACGAGTTTATCATCCACTTGACTATTGACGGCACGTCATTTGAGGAAGTCGAGGTGAAAGTGACTGACCCGAACAAGACGATACGTGACCAGATCAGCAGTATTGTCCAGGTGTTTGAGTTACCTAAGATGGATAACGGTGGTAATCCTATTCAGTATTTGCTGGGGCAGATGATTGATGATGGCGAGGAACCTGAAATCTTGGACTTTGAAGATGAGGATGGCCGTGAACAATGCCTGATGGATTACAATGTGCAGCCTGGTGACCATCTGCACTTGATCTCAGTGCCCATCGCAGGTTAAAGTATAATACTGAAAATCAACGATGAACGATCTGATCAGCAAATTTAACCAGAAGGAACTCTCTGGACGTGACGCGCGCTTGTTACAGGAATGGCAGCAGCTTGACTCGCTATGCAACAAGCGCCGAGCCGAAAGCAAGAACCCGCGCAAGCCGTCATTATCTTATATCATCCGCAAGAAGAACATTTTGGGTTTGCCCACAGAATATGAAATCTGGTACAGGGTGAAGTCTATTGTCGGTGTGAAGGATACCGGCATTCCTCGTGAACCCATTTTCGGCTATCTTCACAAGATGAGTATTGTATTGCCCAATAACTATCCGTCGGCCGACGGCAACCCGATATTCACATTCCGCACTGATATTTGGCATCCTAACATCCGTTATAGTGGCAGTTTCAAGGGACATGTGTGTCTCACCATCAAGGAGATGGGTGTGCTCGCTTCGCTCAAGGACTTGGTGTTGCGTGTGGAACGTTACTTGATGTATCAACTATATCACGCTCAGAATACCTATCCTTACCCTGAAGACCAGAATGTGGCTGAGTGGGTACGTGAAGAAGGCGAACCCAATGGATGGACTCGCTTTGGCCAAGACGTTGACAGTATCACACCTGCCCAACAGAAGCCCATGAAGGGGAATGTTGTTGACGATGGTGATAAGCAACAGAAGAACAAACCTGCAAAAAAATCGCTTAAAATATGAAACGCCGTTTATTATCAGCCTTTTTGTGCTTATGCTTGGGCACGGTATCACTTATTGCCAATAATGCTTTTGAAGTGAAACTCAGTGACAACCATCCTCAAGAGCGATATCAGACTGAAATCTGCAATTTCATTTTTACCAAGGGCACAACTGACAGCAACAATTCAGCACCGATTAACATTGAGATTGAGAATTTTAATGACAACTATGTGCTGATTGTTTTCGGCACTTCTTACAATGAGAAGGCGTTGAAGGCCATGGGCTTTAAGTTTGACAAGCACTTTGCTGGAGAAAAAGGCAACATCAAGACTTGCAGCGAAGTAAAGTTTGAAGATGTGGATATCATGCCTCAAAAGACCAAAGATTTGGTAGCAAGGGAATTGAGAGCGAGAAATGAAGGCAATGTGCAGTTTACGTTACCTGTCTATATCGCTGCTCCTGACGGTTCTAAGAAGGACCGGTTCTCAAAGCTCAAGCTCCTTGAGTCAAGGGAATTCATGATAACCCTTCATGTTGATTTGGGACCAGACAATTACAAGGAGTTGAGTCAGTGTTGCGATGAACTTGTGCGTGAGATTAGCAATCAGACATTTTGCACCAACGAGAAGCACAAGAAAGAGCAGGTTGAACCATACATGAAGCGTATCAATGATTTGAAGGCCGAATTACAGAACAATCGTGACTCGTTGTGGTATGCTCGCAATGACAAGCACAAGGATTATGAGACCTTGATCAAAATGCTGGATGATGTCAAGTTTGATAAAGTAAGTGATTGTGGCAGTCATGTTAAACATGAATCCAAGTCGAGCACGAACTCAAAATCTTCCTCCACAGTGACTGTTAAACAGAAAGATAAAAAACCGCATCGTAAAGAGAGGAGCCTCAAGGACCTGTCCGGTGCAATGAACGCCCTCTATCTTCAGCTGGACAATCACAAGATCAGTAAAGAAGCCGCTGTTAAGCAGGCTAACAAGCTGCTAAATGGCGCCAAGCAGTCATCGCAGTGGGGAGGCAATGACCCTTATCAGAATACGATTACTAAGATTTACAACAAAATCATAAAGAAATAACCTATGCTTCACAGCTTCAGACTAAAGGCCTGCTGCTTCTTGATCCTCTGGATGAATTGTTTTGTCCTGCATGGGGTGACCGTGACCGACACACTGCCGTCTCCTCGGTCATCACTGGACCGCGTCATCATTAGCTATGACATTAACTACAATGACGGACGTGTGTCTATCAGGTTCAACAAGCCTCGCAAACTGCTGTCGAGTGGCAACTACAACCGTTATAAGAATAACCTAAATGAGGTTAAAGCGCTGTTTTTCAGCAAAAACGGAGGATTTGGTAATCAGGTGCTATTTACAGGTAAACCCATTACGCCATTCACAAAACCATATAACGTGAGGTTGCATGAGAACGATGGGTATTTCAGGCTTGACGACGAACCGAGTATCTCCTTTGATATTGCTAATGGAGAGAAACCCACTCTCGAAATTCCCATCTATTTAGCGAAATACTCTCGTCACAAGAAGACGACTACCTATGATGTGTTCAGTAGTTGTGGAACATTATCAATAAAGCTATTCAAGGAAGCCAGTAAGAGAACTTCCAAAACAATTGCTGTTGAAGGTACTCCAACATATGAAACACGTCAAATTAAGGAGACTGTGGCCGAAACTGTAGAGGCCGATAACAACGATGATGTGACATTTGAGGCCGAAGCGGTGCAGCGCATTAATACTATACGAGAACTCTTACCGCAACAGGACAGGTTGCCGTTTGATGAGAGTTTGTCCAATTGTATCGATGGCTTAAGACCTCTAGAGTATAAAGTCTCTGGGAGTCTGCAGTCAACCATTCGACAAGTTTTGAGTGAGTGCGATAGAAAGAAGCGCAGTCTTGAGGACGCGGCCGAAGAAGAGCAGCAGGCCGTTCAGGCAGCAGCGGAACAAAAGGCCAAAGATGAAGCTGAAGCCGCCGAAGCAAAGGTTAAAGATGCAGAAGAGCAAGCTAAAGAAGAGCAAAAAAAGAGCGAGAAACGCAACATGTGGATGATCATTGGCGCCATGATTTTGGGTTTATTGGGCTTCGGTGGAAACCAGGTGGCACAGCACATGCGCAATGCCAAGAACCAGAAGAGCATGATGGAAATGCAGCAGAATGTCATCAAGCGTGCTGAGAATGAAGCTAAGCGTCGAGCTCAGAGTTATGCTCGCAACAAGGCACATCAAGTAGTGGGTCAAGCCAAGCAGAAGGGTCGGCAAGCAGTTAGATCCAATGTTAATAAGTTGGGTGACAGTGTAAAAGGCAATAACAAGGCAAGTGGGAATAACAATAAGAACGGTAATAGCAACAACAATAAAAACGATAAAGGTGGAATCTCAATTTAATTGCAATATGAAAACATCATTGACTAGAACTCTTTTCTGTATTATTACGGCCGTTATTCTAGGGTTCTGCAATACCGCTTTGTCGCAACAACCTGCCATACAGAAGATCATTAGGGACGATGGCAAGGCTCATGTACTCAAGATATCCAACAGTTCAGATAAACCGGTAACGGTCATACTGATGAATGACGGTGATGTGCAGAACCATCCGTTAGAGCCTAAACAAACCAAGAGCGTTGATGTCATTTGTTCTGAAATCCGCTATAGTTCATCTGAAGGCATAGCACGGCTATGGCGGATGAGGCCCAAGCCGGCAACGCCAAGTGACAATGATTCTCATCAGGCAACAGAAACAGAGAAGACCACACCCATCGACAAGAAGGATGAGCCAGCAAAAAGCAAAAAGATTGAGATTACCAGTATTGAAGATGCAATACCTATCATACCTGTATCGTCAAAGGGGTGGCGCGATAAAGAAACTATTATCACCGATTTTCGTCATTTCATAGAGAATACTGAGCCTAGGTATTATTCCGATTTATCAATAAACGAAGAGCTCAAGTTAATTGAAGGCTTGAATGAAGCTGCTGACAAGGAAGCTTATATCCAGGATAATGACTTGAAAATCATTTACCACAATAGTCAGCGGATGTTGGAAGTCAACAAGGCTTATAAGGATAGCCTTGTTGTTCAGTTCCTGGGGCAATACAAGGTTAAACCCAGTGAAGAGTTGTATATCAAGGATAATCTCAAGTCAATACTTGACGAGAAACTTATGCTTAGAGAAGCCAACCTGAAAATGATGGAATCGTCGCTTGCCCCGCTACTGATTGGAGAACAATCCAAGAAGTGGAATTGGCCTTTAATCGGATTGTGTGCGTGGCTTTCACTGATGGCAGCGGCCTTAATCTGGTGGTTTCTCAAGGCCAAGAAAAAGAGTAGCCAGAACTCTAAAGCCCCTGCTTATTCAGGAGTGTCGGCTCAGGAAGCTTCATCGGCCATTGTCGTTCGCCGCAAGACCACGTCAATATTGAGAAAGCAGAGTCTAGAAAACGTTATAGATAATCCCGCCTATAAAAAACTTGATTCCAGTGAATTCTGTCAGCAATCGGCAGTGAGAAGGATATATATCAAGAATACCTGTATCAAGGATATCTATAACATGTATGCCGAAGACCTGCGAAATCCTGAGAATCCCAAGGAAGACGGGTGCATGGTTCTTGGCCGCTGGGTTTATGATAAAGATAGCAACGAGTACTATGTGTCACTCGAACATGTCGTATTACCTGGGGATGATGCAGTATTTGCTGAGTATGAACTCAACTTTGGTGGAAAAATCAAGCTCAAGGTAACCGAGAAATTGCGCAAACTGCGCCGTGAGACAGACTTGCAATATGACCTCACTTGTTGGGTTCATTCTCATCCTGGTCTTGGCGTTTTCTTCAGTAATTCTGATAGTAATGTGCAGATGCAGCTCAAGCATCCGAATCATCCCAACTTCTTGACTGCCATCGTTGTGGACATCCTTACACCTCAGCAGGAATTTGGCATTTTCACCTTCAAGCCTGATGGTACTATCAATTCCAAATCTGAGTTGACGAGGATGTATTCCCTTGAAGAAATGTATAAGTGGGCTGTTGAGAGTGAACGCAACTCATTTAAACCCGAGGATCATTACAATACTTTGGCCACTGCCAAATCTTGTCACGATAAATGCCACGGAATCCACTTGAGCAACGGAGCAATTATCGACTTGGGAATGCTTGCCATCGAAGGGACTGAGAGCGGCTTAGCGGGCATGGTTCATGGCTTTAGTCATCAACAGGGCAATCATACTGAAATCATTGCAACTTCAGTTTCCAAGGAAATCAGTGCGCCCGACAGCGAACTGGTCGGTTGCTTTATCACAGCTAAGTATTGCAGTATCCCCACTGTGAGGAAGGCCATTGCCGAACATATCGGAAAAATCAAGTTTGTCTTGGTCTATTCCGCCTCCGATGGGATGCTCACCTCAATACCTGTCATTAACAATGACCTGTGCACCGACGTGAATTATTATGGAGAACAAAAATTAGAAGATCTTAAGATATGGACAAGAAGAAGAAGGTAAATGCACGATGGATTTGGACTTTGTGTCTGTTCATCCTTTCGGTTTCATCGCTACATGCGCAGAATGTGAACCGAATAGATTTTTGTGGCAGTAGTACCAGCAACGACAGTATTACTCTTTACCTCAAGTTTGTAGATCAGCAGGGGAAGCGAATCAATTCTCTGGATCCGGCAAAGGTGAGGGATGGCTACTTGACCATCAGAGAGAATAATACGATTATCCCTTGGGAGAAAGCCAAGTTTGAACAAGTCAAATCTGGCAAGCGAATCCCCAAGGGCTTTACCTTCTCAGTATTGATTGACCTCAATATTCCGGCTGAGGGAAAGAGCCAGATATATGATATCGTCAAACAACTCATTGAAAGCGCACCTGACAGCAGTGTATATATATCATTCTTTGGCGACGAGGTGGGTGAGAGTTCCATGGTCACGAGCCATAATTATCAATCCTTCAGAGACAAATTCATGCAGGCGGCTCATGACAAGTACTTCTGCAGTGCGGTATATTCTAAATTGGCAGAGTTCAATTCGTCGACTGGCGAATATGAGAACTTGGCCCAGTTAGCCGAGGGCTACAACAAGAATCCGGAAATCGCCAGACGGGCTGCAGCCAACAAAGGCAAGAATTTACTTTTTGTATTTACCGATGCTACTACGAATGCAGAACCCGAAGTTGATATCAACTATGGCGAGATTACTGAGTATCAACGAGACAAAAGCCATGATGTGCCAACAGTATATGCGTTTTACTACACAGGCAACGGCGCAATCGACGAACTTGTCGAGATGACCTTGAGAGGTATCACTATTCATGAAGACCTTGACCCTGGACGTAGGGGTGATTACAAGTCATCTACCGATATGTCTAGCGTTTTGAGGGGATTTCAGAAAACGATTGCCGACCAGATGTATGACTACACGTTCTCATATAAATCCGAAGGAAGGGTTTATAACGGGAGTACATACTTCACCGCCGAATGGTTGACCCAGGAGAAAGGGAAATCCACGTTCTCAATCGGTTCACCGGAAAATCCATGGCCTGTTTATAAAGAGACCACGTCGGACACGGTGAAGAAATACTTGATGGCACTGCTGATCACATTGCTGACAGTTGCATTCTTCTTCTTGATTATCAAGGTGCTGATTCCATGGATTAAATCCAAAGCCTTTGCTGCCAAGTATTATAAGAAATACGTCCCCGAAGCCAACGTGCAACGTCGCATCTGTCACTACTGTAAGCAGGATTTGCAACCAGGACAAGTCATTGTTACCAAGTGTAAACATTACATGCACATTCACTGTTGGAAACTCAATCATTACAAGTGTTCTGAGTACGGACAGAATTGCAATATTGGAATTCAGGATCATGTGGAATTTGACCAGTTGTTCACCAAGTCGTCGTTGAGAGATTGCCAGCAGACGATTGCTGGTATCCTGGCAGGTCTTGTCAGTTGGATCATTTATGAATTATTGGGCCGCGGTAGTTTCTTCAAGGCAATGGCAACAGCCATTGTTAAGACTTTCTATAAGGCGAGCGAGCAGCAGATAGGCATGTTCGACAAGTGTGTGGATAAAGTATCCTCATTCTTGGCCATAGGCCTTTTGTTGGGCTTCTTCTTATCCCTTGTGTTCATATATAATGACGAGTACCGTAAGAAGGATTGGAAAATCTATCTCAAAATATTCGGATTGTCACTGCTCTCAGGAGTGATTGGTATGTTGGCCTTTGCTATTGGTGCCTGCATCTTGTGTGCTCTGTTGTCTGTAACCCATGCAACTGATCTTCCTTGGTATTGTTCATTACCTGCATATCTGTTGTTCTCTATTTGTGTGTCGTTGAGCCTCACAATTAAATCATCAGTACCTGTCAAGAGTGCAATGATTGGTGGTGTGTGCTCGTCGATTATCGGCTTCTTGGTGTTGTATTTCTCGCGATTCACAAGTTCCAGTATGCCGTGGATGAACATGCTTCTCGATTTCATTATCTATGGTGGTGGCTTGGGAGCTTCGCTTGTTACCGTGCGCATGCTTGCCGAGAAGTACTTCCTCGTTATTCAGAATGGTGTCAAAGCCGGCCAGCGCATTCCCATCCACAAATGGATGAGTGCGACAGGCGGCGGCAATAAGGTTTCCATTGGCATGACTGGAGAGTGTGAGATTCAGATGAATTGGGAAAAGAGCAACAAGGTGGCTAAAGAGCATGCCCAACTTTTCATCGACCAAGCAAGGAAATTGCCTATGATTAAGCCCTTGGCTACAGGTGTTATTTACAATACTAGGGCCGAACTACCCGTCGGAAAACCGTCTGTTTTGTCCAATGGTGATACGTTCAAGATAGGGGACACCACATTCCAGTATGTTGAAAACGAATAAGATCCACTGACAATAATTCTTTGCCTAAAACGACCAGTGCATTGTCTATTTTGGTCATTTAAATCAGTTAAATGGGTATGAAGCAGGGAAGCAGATATGAATGGGGTGAGGGTGTATATACCCTATTGTCTTGGTTCAAGAAAGAACGTGTCAAGAACGCTCGTGTCCTTGTTGCCGGAGCTGGGGCCCTGGGTAACGAGGTGGTCAAGAATCTTGCCTTGTTTGGCGTGGGACATATCTATGTCGTGGATTTTGATGAAATTGAAATCACCAATCTGACCCGTTCTGTTTTATTCAGGGAGCAAGATGCTTTCAATCATGAGTTTAAGGCCGAAGTTGTAGCCAGACGGGCGATGGAAATCAATCCTCAAATCCATGTTGTGCCTATCGTCGGTAATTTGTTCTCCGAAGTGGGATTCGGCATTTACCGAATGGTGGATGTGGTCATCGGATGCTTAGACAGCCGCATTGCCCGATACCTGTTGAACAGGTTGAGCATGAGAGCTGGGAAAACTTGGATTGACGGAAGCATCGAAAACCTTACTGGTGCTGTCAGGGTTTATACTCCAGGCCTTAGTTGCTACGAATGTGGTTTGTCAAGGGAAGAATTCAACATAATCATGCTCAGGACGGGTTGCGCCGATGTGGTGCGTTCTCAGGCTTCGGCTGGACGTGTTGCCACAACACCGATTAGCGCCTCGATTATCGGGGCGATGCAGGTTCAGGAAGCCATGAAAATCATTCATCTTGATGATGAGTCAGGCAATGGGCAATTCAAAACGCTTCAAGGTAAAATGTTGCGCTATGAAGGCTTGACCAACACGACCAGCATTTACCGGTTTGCCTCTTGGAAAAAGAATTGTCCAGCACATGAACGCTGGGACCAGATTGTTAATGCTAGCGAATTGTCCGCTACCCATACGGTTAAGCAGACAATTAAGGAGTTAAAACAACTGTTAGGGGTCAGTGCACTTGAAATCAATATGCGTAATAACAAGTTTATTGATAAAATTATCTCTGACAAGCCCGAAAAGGAGTTCCAGGTTATGTTACCTGAGTCAAAGTTGGACCGTCACATCAGTAATGACCCAGAACTGAAAAAACTGAGTTATCGTACACTGTTCCATAAATCGTTCTTTGAAAATATTGATGATGATTTCCCATATATGGATTTGACTCTGGAACAAATTGGTATTCCTCCCTTTGATGTTATCCAGGTATCAACAGAGAAAGGTCAATTCTATGTGGAACTGGGTGCCGATGCACCATTATACATGTAAACAATGATTCCGGCTAATATCCCTGACGACATCAATGTGGAATTGCTTTTCTCTCATTTTCCAATGGGAGCTTGTAAGGCGTCATTCAAGGGGCTGCACAAGCGCAATGCCTATTCCGATATCATTGATATTGAGGAAAACGCGGATAGCACATTGCATATCAGCATTGGGCGTAACAGCTTATACAATGCCCTGCCTGAATGCATGTTTCACCCCATTGACCGATTCAATGAGCTTCCTAAGTTAGAGGAAAAAGAGCGCTTTGCACAAGAGTATGAATCTCAGGAGCAGGAAAAAAAGAATGCCTATCAATTCTTTGAACCGATTGATTTGTTCTTGTTTTGGTTGCGGATATCCGCTCGAGAGCAGTTGATACAATACAGTGAGCATAACAAAGTCCTTATAGATATCCTTGCCGACCAGCTCTCACCAGAACAAAGAAACAATAGATTCATCAAGCAGATATTACCATTGCTTCCTTCCTGTAAGTATATCCGTGGCAACAAGACGCTATTGACCTTAATGCTCAGAAAAGTATTCATTGAGGAGAATATCAAGATTGAAAGTCATAAGTTACAGACTGAGTTCTGCGATAAAAGACCGAGATATGACTATGCACTTGGAGCCAATCTTGATTCTCTATATGTGGGCAATGTCTTTGATGAGAATGTGACGGTTTATGATATCCATTTCTGGAGTGAGGAGGACTGCGATGAGCATTTTCTTGAATTTGTCGCCGATGTAGAGCAATTGCGAGGTTTCCTGCAAGACTTTTTCATGTCGGTTGATGAAATGATCTCATTTAACATCTGGAATGATGATGAACCATTAAGGTTAGGAGATGAGATTTTTTATAATTATCTGAACTACAATACAAATATTTAAATATTATGCCAAAGAAGATCTGTTGGAAGAAAGGAATGAGGTTGACTCATGAAGTTCTCAAGGCCTCTGACCAATGTTCTATTGACCTGGTTAATAACGCCTTTGCGCTCGCTGCTGCGGGTAGATTCGGATTATTGCCATCGTCTACTCCATTTGACTTGTCAATCAATATTTCTAAGGGAATGCTTGATGTAGTGTCGCTGAATTGTTTGGCTATCACGCGAGACGGAAGCTTCATTGAGGCACAATACGATACGCGCTATACCAACACATTTGACACTCGAGTCAAGATACCCGAGAATATGGGAGCACAGGAATTCATTCTGACCATTAATGCAGAACGTGGGCAATGGTGTGAGAGCAATGATTGGTTTGAGGAGCCAGTCTATTCATTTGGCTTGGTTTTACCCGATTCGCCTGTTGCAGTAAACGCGCTTCCAATCGGTCGTATTGTTGATAGCGAATATGGAGGGTGGCGTATCGATGACATGGATTTTGTGCCACCATGCCTGTTCGTCTCATCCCACCCAAAATTCAAAGAGCTGCTCGAACGCTTCCGTGAACTCCTTAGCGAGATTAATCAGAAAGTAGTCGGTTTGCTGCATTCCGACGGAAAGAATGCAATACGCATTTTCTGGCCTATAATTCAACAGCTAATGATTACGGCAGACAAAGAAGCGGATTTAATGACTCCAATGATGCTCCTATCAAATGTGCAGAAATGTATCAGCGCGTTTACGTGTGCTTGTGATTTAGACGATTATCTGGAACTGGAAGGGGGCGACCTCTTCCGCAGCTATATCATGAGGCCATATAGTTACAAAACCGCTTATGCTACCATAAAGGACGGATTGGATATTTGCTTCCAGATTAGCGAGAAAGTGGATAAGTTGAACAGTCAACCTGAACCGGAGCCTAGTCATGACGCACTGAATGCTCCTACAATCGAATCCTCGCAACTAGTCAAGCGATGCACAAACAGTACAACCAGAATCACCGTCACTAACAATGCTCCTGGAGCAACGGTTTATTACACGACCGATGGCAATGAACCTTCACAGGCTTCTAAAAAGGGATTGAATATCACATTAGATAGCGGCTTTGCCAGCGCCCGCACCAAAGAACCTGACAAAATCTTTACAGTCAAGGTCAAAGCGTTCTTGAATGGGGTATGGAGTGCCACTAACACGTTTGAGGTTACATTGAAGAAAGACATCGCCCGTTGGACAGGAATTGAGATTTAAAGGTCATGAATTTCATCAGCACTCCTTTAGCTTTCAAAAACAAATCGGAGTCAAGGGTTGAACTTGAAAGGGATCTTGATAATCGCATCAAGATGCTTGACAATCTCATTGAACTGATTGCTTTCACACCACGTGGAAGCTTTGATGCTGACCCGGACTTCGGGAATGAGTTTTGGAATCATGAGTATTCCAATATTCATTATCTGGAATTCAACAATGACCACAGCGGGTCGGTTAATTGCTACAATGATGTGACCAAGAAGGAGTGCCAGGACAGCATTCGTCACAGTCTGTTAACCTATTATCCGGAACTGAAGAACGTGAATATCTCCATCGATCTTCAGTCTGCATCTTCTTCTTTGCAGGGCCGGCGCAAGGTTTTGTCTAAATATTGTGTAAAAATCACGATTGAAGGAGTAGTCAATGACGGATTGGGAACGAGTAGGGATTATAGAAAAGATGTGGTCTTCCTCGTAGAACCCACAGCAAAACAGCTTAGATACTAAATCACGACACATGGATATAGACCTTGAGAATAAAGTCAATGAGGCCATCGAGCTACTCAAGCAACTATCTATAGGCGATATTGACTTCAACGAGATGGACCCTGTGGCCAAGATGCTACTTGTTGCCACATTGAATGAAGCGCAAAAGATTCAGGATCACGTTGATAGCATGAGCCAGAGAATCACTGAGAGATTTTGTGCTGACTTCATCCCCCATGACAAAATATGTGCGATTCCCGCCATAGCAATCATTAACCCAGTCTTTAAGCCAAAAAAAGGGTCTGATATGATGATTGTTGCCTCAGATTCAATATTTTCATATAAACCTGAAGCGGGTAAGCATCCGTTGAATTATATCCCATTGTTCTCGACATTGATGATTCCGCACTCATGTTTGTTTTCTTTGACACATTCACAGTTAAAATACCAGAATGAGGTCAAGAAGATAACAATGTCTCATAAGAATCGTTTGTGGATTGGAATCACAACGCCAGTCGAGGTGGAATGCCTCAAAGGCTTGTCATTGCTTATTAAGGGTAATGCTGGCGTCTGCCCGAGTCACATCTATGCAGGAGCCGAAGATGAGGAACTTGACTTTGCGACAATGAGAAAGATGGAGGATATAGAGATGCTAGAACCATTTGATTCTCAGCAAAGTTCTTGTCAACACTTTGCATTCATCGAGACATGGAAAGAAAGGCTCTTGAATATGGAAGATGCATCACTGATTTATATCACTGATGCAAGAACTGACCGTGACTTGTTCAAACCTCGCACATTCCCTAATTCTTTCAAACAGGAATTGGAGGATGGCATCCTTAATTGCTTCGACCCTAGTACCGTGTGGCTTAAGGTGGACTTTCCCGAAGGGTACTCTATTCCTGACGACTGTCAGGCCATCATCAATGCGTTGCCCGTGGTGAATGTTGACCAGAACACTTTGACTCTTACCCAAGCAACACCGATCGCCAAACTTCAGAAGCAGGATGGTGCATTCTTCTTGAATATTGTAGAATCCTCTTCAAGTAATATACGCCAAGGCTTTGATACAATAGGACAAGACATAATCATTCGTGACTTTGATGCGGTACGGTATAATAATGGGGACTTGTATCGCGATGTGCGTAACCTGTACAATCGGTTTATTGATGACTATTATGCCTTTATTGAGTATAATGGCATCAAGGATGGCGAAGCTTTAAAACAACTTCGTCAGACAATCAATCAAATTGGCAAAAGCGTGGGTACGCGTAATGCGAAATTTAAGTTTGATAGCGGTACATATGTAATGAAAAACATGAACCGCGAGAATAGTTCATCGACAATAAAAGTCACTTACCTAACTACTCAAGGCCTTATTGGAAATGCACCCAAAGCCGGTGAAACGATGGACAACAAGAGGCTACCCGCAATAGAACAAAAAGTGGCCGTTGTCATTCCTGGTATGGGAGGACGCGATAAAGCGTCCCCCGATGAACGATATGAGTTGTTACGTTACTACTCACTTACCAATGACCGCCTCTATACCAAAATGGATATCGATGCGTTCTTGAGAAAAGAAATTATAGCAGAATTCGGAAGGGAGGAGTTCCGGCGTATATTCATCAAGATAAGCATTGAAGGCGTTGGAGGAGAAACTTCATTACAGCGAGGACTCTACATCGACATTGATTTCAAAGATAAGAAAAACTACCAGAAAGCGATCATGATGGATTTTGACAAGCAACTGTTGCAGAAGATTGAGAATAAATCCTGTATCGCAATGCCAATCATAATGAATTTTCATAATCTGGAAGGAAATGAAAATGCTTAAGAAATCTCCTGTTTATGACCCGCAAGTAGTTGATTTGCAATGTAAACTCAATGCGGTCAGAAACACTTTCCATCATAACTGGCCTTTGTTAAAACCAGACGGCTACTTCGGTAATGATACTGAAAGGGCGGTCAAGGGATTTCAGCAGTCTGTAACGATCAGTTCAGATGGCATTGTGGGTGACCAGACTTGGGGATATCTCAATTCAAAGGTTAGAAATGTCCCTACAATTAAACCTGCTCAGAATAATCTGTCTATTGGTCCTGCTACATCAAACTCAGTCATTGAGGGAGGAAAGAATGACCCATCAATCCTGAAAATAGCAGGAACGATTACAACTACAATCCTGAGTATTGTAGATGATATGGATGATTTTGTCAAATCCATGGTTAAGAGCATCAGAAATTATAGTAAAGTTAACCCAAATGCACTCAAGAACTCTTATGTTAACTTTACTGCAAGATGGGATCCCAGAATGAGAGAATTGAGGAATGCTGTTCAAAAAATCATTCAAAGCAATGAGACAATCAGTGCCAATAAACCTCAAGCGAACAAACGAATCAATTACCGCCATCCAGATAGCATTCAGGTTTCCAATAAAATAAATGCCCAAAGAACAATTAGCAGTGCTCAGACACAAAATAGAATCTATAAAAAGGTAGCATTCAAGAATAGTGAAAACATCATCAAGGAATTAGAGCGCATCAATCTGGTCTCAAGAATTGAGAACTACCTGAAAGCCCACGGTATCAGTGGAGAAATCAGTCTTGACAAACTGAAATTCTTCAAAGGCAAGAAAATAAAACTCAAAGGTGGAGGCGTTTTCTTATTATGGAGTCTGAAAGACTTGATTGCTGATATCCTGGATTTCAAAAATTGGGGCTCAGTGGAATGGAAAGCGGAGTTTAAGAAGCATCTCTACGAGTTTGTTGATGGCATGATTATGGGATTTGCTGCAGCGGTGATAGCCGAGGTAATTGTTGCCATTGTGGCCGCAGCAGCAACTTTGGTCGGCATTACTATTTCGGCGGGCTGGATTGTTGTTATTGTGGCAATTCTTGCTGTGATTATCGCAGCGGGACTAATGTACTTGTTGGACGTCTCGGGAAAATCCTTTAGCGAGACGGTCCTCCAACATCTTCATTTAGCATTTTAAGTTTTTCTATTGGCGATTCTGAATGTGGATTTTATATCTCTTAAGTGAGCGAATTGTTTAATATGAAAAGGTTTGTCGTATTCTTGTCCATCTTGCTGCTTGGTATAGTCTTGTTTGCTTATACTCAGCAAGACGTTTGGGATTACATCAATACATACAAGGGTATCGCTTGTGAACAGGAAAGATTATATGGTATGCCAGCGCCTATTACTCTGGCTCAAGGCATTTTGGAGTCGGGGGCCGGTAAAAGCGGGTTGACAAAGCGTTCAAACAATCACTTTGGTATCAAAGCTGGCTCAAAATGGAACGGCCCCATCTGCAAGGCATGGGATGATGATCCGTACAAGAGCTCCTTCAGGAAATACAGCAGTGCAGCTCAATCCTACTCTGATCACACTCAATTCTTGAAAAATTCACGTAACTTCGGCTGGATGTTCAAACAGTTAAGTGTTTTTGACTATCGAGGCTGGGCAAAAGGCTTGAAAAGTCATGGATATGCCACGGCTCCCCGATATGCCGAAGATCTTATTGCCATTATTGAGAGATATCGGCTATATGAGATCAACGGAGGTATGAAACTCAAGTCGAGCAAGTCCACGACAATTTATCGCACCATTATCCGTGAAGAAGTGGTGGAGATACCTAACGTGATTCTGATCGAGGCTGAAGAAGAAACCGAGGAAGAAGAAGTTTATGAACAAATCATGAGCCTGCCTTATATCGGTGAAATCAATGGTGTGAGGTGTACAAGGCTCTATCCTGGTGAATCCTTGTCCAACGTCGCTAGAAACTATGATATTCCTAAACACAAATTGCTTGAGTTCAATGAGATAGCTAATGAAGATGATATACGGGAAGGAGATATTATCTACTTAACCAAAAAGAAAAATAAATTCATCGATCCGCAGGATAATTATACAGTCCAGGAAGGTGACAACATTTATAAGATTTCCCAACGATTTGGAGTGACGATGGCTTATCTGGCCAAGATGAACAACAAGAACATCTTTGACCATCTCGAAGTGGGGGAGAAATTGTTGCTCAAGTAAATATAAATAGTTACTCTACCCATGCTTGATATTGAATCATTTGCCGACTCAGGGCAATTGTTTGATAACCACTATAAACTTATCCGGCCCTTGAACACAGAGGGGGGGACGGCTGACGTTTGGCTTGCTCTAGACACTAGTACTGTCAAGAACAAGGATTATCTCGATGAAGCTCCCTTCCTTGACGATGCGACTCTGGCGAGGGTTGGCTTGCTGGTCGCAATCAAAATATATAAGCCCAAGAATGCACTAGATATAGAAGGAGAACAGCGGTTCCGTGAGGAATTCATGATTGTGTTTAATTGTAATCACACCAATCTTGTTCACCCTGTTCATTTCAATATATTTGAAGACACTCCTTATTTAGTCCTTCCCTATTGCCAGCGAGGGTCGTCAGAGATGATGATTGGTAATTTTGTCAAGGATGATGATATCTGGCGATTCATCAAGGACGTTGCTTCGGGTTTAGCATACTTGCATCATTGCAATCCGCCGATTATTCATCAGGATATCAAGCCTGCCAATGTGCTGGTAGATGATAACGGCAACTATGCCATCACCGATTTTGGAATCAGTGCGAAGCGACTGAGACAAACCCGCAGAGACGTCAATCATTCATTACAGCAAAGCACAGATGGCTATGATGAATATGAGGAAAAGAGTGGCACTTTTGCTTATATGGCACCTGAGCGTTTTGTTGAAGGTGATATGCCATCGGCCGAAAGTGATATTTGGGCTTTTGGTGCGACCTTGTATGAACTGATTACAGGAACCGTTCCCTTTGGGGAAGATGGTGGATCGACACAGATCGAAAACAAACCCCAATTGTCGTTTAATGGCTTGAAGATTGCCGATGATATCAAACGACTGGTTTCTGACTGTCTTTCTAAGGATGTTCTTGAAAGGCCCACTGCGGTTCAGCTTATCGAGGCGGCAGATGCCAAGAAATATGCGTCAAAGAAAAAACGCAAACCCCATCTGACGATATTTTTAGTGGCAGCATGTGTGATTATCACCGCTGGATTATTGTTTCTGAACATGTGGCATGGTAAAGCCCAGGATAATGAAACTGAACCTAATCAAGAAACTGTTAGCATTGAAAATGAACAACAGGAACAACCTGTCTTGACAGCGGCGCAATTATTTGATGATGCGATGGCGTGGGTGAATGCCAATGATGCGGACAGTTTGAGAAGGGGACTTGACATGCTTGCTGAGCTTGCTGATAACGAGGGATATATTCCAGCTATCTATGAATTGGCTATCACTTATGGCGGACTGGCTGGTAATGACGAAATGAAACTTGATCGCAAGAGCCTCCTAGGCATTGCTTTGGGCAATAAGGATGCCTCGGCGAATACCGAATCCATCCCTCGTGACAATTTGTACAATGACAAGGCCATTCATTACTATACTCTCATTAATGATAGCCCCGGAGATGACTATCTCGAGTATAAAAAGAAATCGGCTTATCGCCTCGGTGTGTACTACTATCTCTTGAAGCAGGATAACGATAAAGCATTATATTACTTAGAGATTGCTCAACAGCGGGCCCGACAAAATGGTGATTCTGAAATAGAGAGTTATACCGAACAGCTAGTATCCCAAATCAAAAATCAGTAATACTGAGCCATGTTGATAAATCGGATAAGGTTTAGCATAGCAATACTTTTATTTCTCACAGCAATACACTGTTTCTCGCAATCGGTGACTTGGGAAATGGAACCCACTGACCTCTATAATGATGTCAAGTATATTGGGTTCAATCTATTTCAAACCCTTTCACATGATGGTAAGGTTGGGGTTATTGACTCTAAAGGAATGGTGATTGTCGAGACAACCTGTGATGAGATCACGCCTTTTTATGAGGAATACGCGCTGTTGTTGGCAAAAAATGGTGACAAGAGTAGAGTCATTGGTAACCTTTCAACCCATGGTGAATTTAATCGTTTCTTACAAGAGTATGTATTTTACACCTTGCAGGGGCAGGCATTCTACTCTTGTGGATTGCTCACGGTAGAGGACAATAAAGGTCGGAAAGGTTATATAGATTTGAAAGGCAAACCAACCATTGGTATCGTAGATGGTTTGGAATTCTCAAAAATTAAGCCTTTCTGTGAGGGATTTGCGGCTACTTTTGATATGGAAAAAAGGTATATGCTCATTGACAAATCGGGAAAGAAAGAGAAACTCTCTTTCCCCAATGTTGTCAAAATGATTCCTAATGGAACGAATGTGTTTGACGGCAAAGTATTTGTCATTGACACACAGAATGAGTTTTACTCTTACAACGTTCACACCAAGGGTATGTGCGTAAAAGAACGTCCCAAATACTCAACACCTGATTACTTGTATAGGTTTTCAGGCAAGGGAATTGATATCCCCTATATGAGCCTTCCACCTGCGGATCGCCATATCCAGCTACAGGAATCGCCACAAGGATATGGGTATCTTTATGATAAAAAAGTCTTGTTGCCCAGTCAATTTGACCAAGCAACCCCATTCATTGATAATCTGGCCATAGTCAGAATGAACGGTAAGTATGGCATATTGAGGTATTCGCCTGATCCTGTTTTACCTCTTTCCATTGAGGCTGTTAATCCCAATTCAATCAGTTATTCGGCTGGTGAGAGTGTTATATGCAGATTAAAAGTCTCAGCATCGGACTCAATGACTGCCGACAGTATTTCGGTTACTGTTAACGGTGATGTGGCAACTTATCAAGGGAACAACATATTCTCATTTAAGTACAAGCCAACTCAGTCAGGAAAACAAGCGTTTATTCTGAGTATTTCTTACCATGGATTGGTACTCCTTTCTTCTTCATTGGATTTCAATTTCAAGGCAACCAAGAACACCATGAAGAAAGAAGAGAAAGAACAAACCAACTCGAATAAGAATGATAATACTGCAAAACCTGTTGATAAGCAGAACGACAAGGACAAGCAGAAAGAAAAAGATAAGAAGAAAGACAAAGATAAGCAGAAAGACAAAGATAAGAAGGATAAACAAAAAGACAAGCAACAATCTAAAGACAACCAGAAGAAGTCTACTAAGAAAGAGACTTCTAAAAAGAACGAAGGACAAAAGAAACACGACGACATTAAATTGTTTTAAACAAAATAATTATATAATACATTTATGAAAAAGATTCTATTTATCATCGTTGCAACTATCTGCGGACTGGGTTGCTATGCCCAGTCGGATAGCAAATTTGAGCTTGAGCCCGAAAGGGTAAAGAGTAGTGCCATCTTTGTAGGCCCAACTGTGGGCGCATCCATGACTAGTGCTTCAGGCCAACCTGCCGATTACAAATTGTTTGATGGCAGTGGTTTTGGCTTCGCAGGCGGAGTGGCTGCCAAAGTCAGATTTGGCAAAGCTAACGAGTATTCCCCTGAGGGGACAGGCTTTTTGGGGGCGGGTCTTGAAGTGAAGTATGCCCAACACAGTGTGAAAACCATGGGTAGGGACGACTTGAAACTTGGATATTTAGAGGTTCCTGTTCTCGTCCAGTTTTATCCCCTGACCCAATCCAAAGCATTGAATGGCCTCTGCATCGAAGTGGGGCCTGAATTTGCCATGCTTATGAGCAAGAGCCCGGATAAGTTGCGCCTTGACATCAATGCTCCTTATCCTGGCCTGCAGGCTATCGAATATGCTACGGGAGACCTTAAAGGTGGTGATATTAGAGTGGCAATGGGCCTTGGCTACACGTTACCAGAATTGGGGTTTGGAATCAATGCACGGTATTATCTGGGCATGAGCGAACTGTCCAAGCATGTTCTGCCCACCAAACTGAATACTATTGAACTTTCTCTGTCATGGATGTTCAAGGTGGCTTCTTTCTAATAAACGTTCAATCAACCGAAAAAAGATTCTAAATAATGAAAAAGATATTATTACTTTCTCTGATGGTGGTTTATGCTTTGGCATTCACCTCATGCGAGAACGATGAAATCAATGTTGCTGAGTACGGGTATGCTAAACGCGTGTTTCTTGAGCCCAACACTACTTGGGGATGTACGGTTACCGAAGTGGTCAATTATATGAACAATAATGCCGCAAAACTGTCCGCGGCAGATATTAAACAGAGGGATGTGAAGTCTTCGGATGGCACTTCTTCTCAGAAGTGGATTCTTGTCTTCAGTGGTGTGAATCCTTATTCTTCCAACAATGACAATATCGAATATGAGTATTGCTTCAACGAGTCCAACAAGGATTTAAAGGCCGTTTGTGTATACTTGGGTGGTGAAACCAATTATATTGACATCAATTCACAGCTTGAGGATGACGGTTATACCCAGACAGGACGCGATACCAAGGATAAATACTATATTTATAATAACGGGAAGACACAAATCAAACTATATGAAGTGACATCCAAGCGCTTCTATCTAAGATATCAAAACTTAACTGATACCGAAGAGTTGACTTGGTGATTGCTGATTTACTCACATGAATCTAAGGAGATGACCATGCGCGAGATTCTCCTTTGAAAAATAATTTCTTGTGATATGAAGACTCGTTTGATTCTTATACTGGTGTTACCGTGGATCTTCGTTAGCACCTTGAATGCTCAAGAGGCAAAAGATATCGTCTCCTTGTGGGTGGGTGAGGTATGGACGATGACTGCCGAGGAGGAAGGACATGGTACCGCTACTAATATTGTGTGGAGAACCGATAATAGCTTACTGCAAATCATACCAAATAAATTTACATGTAAGGTCAAGGCCAAACAGTATTTCTCAGGGATGGCATCAGTTACCGTTACATACGACTATATCAATGATACGGGTTTCCCTCGCGAGTATTCATTGACGTGTTTCTTTAGTTGTATTGACAACGCTGTAACGATTACACCACAAAGTATGACCTTGCAGGTTAATGGTTGGGGACAACTGAGTTATTACCATTCAAATGAGGCCTATGCATCATTTGCAACGGTAACATTTAGCTGCTCCAGTGATGCCGTTTCAGTTAGCAATAGTGGCAAAGTCACTGCAAATCGAGCGGGCACTGCTAAGGTTTATGTACATTCCACACTTGCAAACGATGAGAATGCTCCCTATTGTACAGTTACTGTAGAGGGATCATCAACAACACCAACTATTACACTTCCCAAGAACATGACCTTAAATGTTGGAGAAAGCCAGATGATTGTTCCCACTCACTCGCCAGGTCCGGCATATACGCTTATTTGGACTTCTACCAACAATTCGGTGGCAACAGTTTCCTCATCGGGAATGGTGACGGCCAGGAAAAAAGGCTCTGCGAGAATCTATGCAACAATCAGCGGCTATGGTGTGTCTGACTATTGTGACGTGACTGTTACCGAAACCCTCATAGGTGATGTGAATAACGATGGGAAAGTGAGTATCAGCGATGTCACCGCATTGATTGACTTACTGTTGAGTGAAAATGGCGGTACTAATCCTGCTGCCGATATCAATGGTGATGGACGAACCACTATTTCCGACGTGACGGCCCTCATCGACAGGTTGTTGAGTGATACGGGCGGCACACTCAAGGGTGATGTTGATAATAACGGGGCTGTCAATATCAATGATGTAACTGCGCTCATTGATTATTTATTGTCTGGACAACAGAGCATAAACCAAGCCAATGCGGATCTGGACAATGATGGAAGAATCACGATTTCCGATGTGACAGGACTCATTGATTTATTGCTTCGTGGATAGATTCTAGGGCAAGAAGAGAATCACAATTGCACTTGAGTACAGGAAATGACACATGCCAATTAATAGGTAGAGGCATAAAGAAACTGTTCTATGATAGACATCAATGATTATACTGATGAGCATGGCCGGTTTGATGGCCGTTATCTCCTGATTAGACCATTAAGCACCGATGGCGCAACAGCCGATGTGTGGCTCTCGCTGGACTTGAATACGGTCGCTGTTACTGATGGCGATAAGATTGACAAGATAACCCGCATGAGCGATGAGGAGATAGATAAACTTGGCTTGATGGTCGCCATAAAAATATATCGTCCGCAGAATGCGCTTGATATAGAGGGAGAACAAAGGTTCCGAGATGAGTACATGATTGTATTCAATTGCCATCATACCAATCTGATTCATCCTACGAATTTCTCCATTTGTAAAGATACGCCTTATTTGGTCTTGCCCTATTGTAAACAGGGATCATCGGAGTTGCTCATCGGCAACAAGTTTAGTGACGAGGAGATTTGGAAATACATTCAAGACGTAGCTTCAGGGCTCGCCTATTTACATGCGCTGGAGCCACCTATTGTTCATCAAGATGTAAAACCAGCTAATGTTTTACTCGATGACACTGGTCATTACGCATTGACGGACTTCGGCATCAGTGCTCAGCGCGGTGGCGTGCATGGATATTATTTTGATGATGAGAATAGTGGCACGATGGCTTATATGGCCCCTGAACGCTTTCAAAAGGATGCAGAGCCAATGGCTCAGAGTGACATCTGGGGATTCGGCGCTACACTTTGTGAAATATTGACTGGTAAAGTTCCCTTTGGCGAAGAAGGAGGACGTTACCAGGCAGAGGGACATCCCATTCCTGCAATACCTGATGTGAGTAGCGATGTCCATCGACTCATTCTTGATTGCCTTGCGTTGCAGCCAGAAGATCGCCCTACAGCCCAGCAGATTGCCGAGGCTGCTCGTGCTCGTCAATATCCCGTTAAGAGCCGTAAACCACTTATATTGGCGCTTCTTTCTCTTCTAGTGCTGCTTATTGCTGGTGGCCTTTACTACTATAGTGTTAACGCACCAAAGCCTGAAGCAGGAATTGACTTAAAGAAAGATCAGTTTGAATATGCTCGTAATCTGTTGGACTATAGTTATGGGAAAACTGATTCTGTTAAAAAGGGATTGGATATACTTGATAGTTTGAGTTCAATGCGTTATGTCCCTGCTCAACTTGAGCTTGTGAAAACAATTGGACCGGATGTGACCAATGAGCAGAGTTTCCTCAAAACTAAAATTAGAAAGAAAAACCTCAATATTGAGTGTGACTCTATTGGTTGGCCCATTGATAACAAGTATATCACCAAAAGCATCAATATTTTAGAACAGATTATCCAGCAACGAGATTCGGATTACGCTCAAGATAATTATTTCGCAGCCTACACATTGGCAAGGCTTTGGGGTGCCGCTCGATTCTATGATAAGTATCCTGATGCGGAAAAACTCATCAAGTACTATGATATTGCTATTGAATGGGCGAAACTTTCGGGCGATACGATACTTGTGAATAAGGTGACTAAAACTAAAACAGATATTATTAATAGTTTAATAAAAGACAAGGTAATAAAATGAATATCCAGAGACAAATCTTTTCCATAATATTATTGGCTGTGGCGCTCTCAGTTAATGCCCAGGTCGCAGAATGGTTGATAAGACCCCAGTACGATAGTATAGCTATCGCCGAAGGCCACGATATGATTATCACCGATTCCTTGGGCTTGAAGACCTTGTGGAGTATAGATGGACAACGGCTATCGACCAGATCTACTCAGGATTATATTCATCCGTTCCAGAATGGGTATGCTGTGGTGACAGATCGGCGGGATAAGAATCACATTACAGGATTCTACAGCACAAGAGGATCCTTTAAATCCCTAGACTATATGGTCGCCAACTCATCCGCAAAGTTCTCTGATGGGTATCTCCTTGTCAAGAATCCACAAGACAATTATTATCGTTTCATAGGGACCAATGGTATGGCTGCGGCGCCTCTGCTTGTCAGCGCTCGCCCCTTCAATTGTGGATATGCTTCGTGTGAAACCTATGAGAATCTGCAGAAAGAGAAAGACCTCTATCCTTTGATGCTCTCTGCTTCAACAATGCAGGAGGTTTCGTTCCGTCTTGATAATGAAGTGTTGAAGCGTGGTGATATCAATTTCATCTCATCGGTTAATGATGAGGGAAAAGGCATCGTCGTTTACAAGGAGCGCGTTTATCTCTTTGATGCAGCTACTGCGAAGTTATCACCCATCTATGCGTTAAGCACAGGGCCAAGTGAGAAAAAAGATAAACCAGTCAAGATTGCCAACAAGCAACAAGTAGTTGATTTTGTTGGAGGAGAATCTGTTATTAAGGCTGCGAGCGATAAGACACGTGCTATTACCATTAAGTTGGATGAAATGAACGCTCCGACATCTATCCAGTATGTGGACAACATGGTGACTTTCTCCCCACTGGTGGTGCCTCCGCGTCAATTAAAGTCGCCTTTAAATAAGCAGCGTGATGATTATCCCAGCAAGATCTACAGCCTTTATTGGGGCGACTCATTATTGGTGCTCCCTTCTCAATTAGAAGATGTAGGGCAGTGTTTCAATGACAAGGCGATGATTCAACTTAACGGAAAGTGGGGGTTGATAAAAGTGCATCCGAATGATGGCTTCAGTGTTGTGCTCAACGACGGAAAGGAAATGCCTTTCAGACATAAGACACTTCAAGCTCCGATCAAGCTTTATATGCCCGCATATGTTCCAATTAAGGAGACTAAACTCCTCATGGTAGAGAATAGTGATACGGTTCCCACCCTCGGTTGTCGCATTGATTATAACTCTGCGAAAATCACTCCAAGCCGTGACCAACAAGATCAAGGACATATCGATTATATGTGTGAGATGGACTTTCCTTCTTATCTTCCCGATGAAATTAGTGAGGACAAGGAGTTAAATGCCATTGATTATAATGCTCAGATTCAATATAATGGATTGATATCTCCTGTGTTACCCATTAGAGCCTATGGCTGGCAATATAAATACATCACCCTGAAGACCGAGGATGAATCGATTGATGCCTATGGCAACTTCACTTGTAAATTGAATCTTGAAAAAGATATTAAGAGTGCTAATGAAATCGAGTATCCATTGAAGATAAATATCCAATCTGATACCCTCATGAATAGTTACACTAAGCAGAGCGAGGTTTTATACACAATCTTGGTCTATGGTTTGCAAGAGGGCAGAAACACATTTGAGGTTACTGTGAAAGAGGGTGATGAACCCACGATTGACACGAGTTCTGAAATTGAAGTGTATTATGAAAAACCAGCACGCCCCTCAAAGGATAAACAACCAATCAAGCCTAAGGTTGTCGTAAAAGCCAAGCATAATCCTCGGCCCAGAATTCAACGTCCTGTATCGACTCCTGTGCCTGCTCCAGAAAAAAAGAAAGACTATGGAAGTGGATTTGGTTCGTAATGATAGATTGCGACATCTGAACTGATATGAAAATCAAGATTTCGACAGCCCTTAACATTGGGCAACGAGACAATAATGAGGATGCATTGATATTTTGCCCGGATTTATCTCTGCAACAATGGTCGCATGGCCTGATGGATATGTATATTCCACTAGGTGAGTGCGGAGCCATAGCCGTTGTTGCTGATGGAATGGGCGGAGCCAATGCAGGCGAAGTGGCTTCAGATATTGCCTTACGGTCTGTCCAGGAAATGTTTTCCGCTGAAAATGCGGCTTCAGCAGTGGCATCGGGGCAGGGGAGTATCAAGTCGTTGTTGGAGAAGGCAATCAGACGCGCCGATGCCGCCATTCTTGAACGCATAGCAACCGATGACAGAACGCGCGGTATGGGGACAACTATTGTTGTCTGTTGGATGTTGAATGATAATGCCTATATTGCCTGGTGTGGTGATAGCCGGTGTTATGTTTTCAATCCTGTTACGGGGCTCAAACAGCTTACTCGTGACCACTCATTAGTGCAGGAGATGGTTGATAATGGAGAAATCTCTGAGAAAGAAGCTTTCCTGCACCCCGATAGCAATATTATAACTCGAGGTTTGGGCGATTTCAGCAATGAGGGTGAGCCGGATATCGTCATTCATGGCATTAAGCCAAATGACACTATCATCTTGTGCAGTGACGGCCTTTGCGGTTATTGTGAGAATCAAGACATGAAAGAGACGCTTAACCATAGTTTCATCAATGTTGACGAATGTTGTAACCAGTTGTTGCAAATGGCGCTCGATGCCGGAGGGCACGACAACATAAGCATTGTGGTCGCATCATGCATTGGAAATCAGCAGGAGCTTCCACAGAAAGCCACTTTTGCCCAAAAGCTTAAGCGGTTCATTGGAATGTAATCATTTTTTAACGTTTAATTAATTGTTTTGTCTATGAAAAAGTTGATGAATTTATTACTGCTTGTGGCTTTATTGGCAATGCCGGTAGTGCTCACTTCATGTGGTGATGAAGAAGATGAACCCAAAGGAAATGTTGACGTGTCATTGCTCATGGGTGATACATGGACCTTTCAAAAGGCCATTGTAACCGTTATGGGGCAAAAGGTTGAAATGTCCTATAACGAAATCTTGTCTTATATGAGTGAGGAAATGGGCACAAGCAATCTGATTGTGGTGGATCAGAAGTTGAAATTTACCTAGGATGAGATGATTCTGGTCAACACAGGAGACCATATCCGATACCGTCTTTCATCAAATGGTAAATTCTGGTTCGATGGCTTAGATGATATTGATGACGATGATATCAGTTTGAACATCTCAATTAGCGAACTCACAAGCCACCGCTTGGTATTCAGATATCTAATAGGTGTTGAAGGTGTGACCATTACCGAGGATCTCATCTATACCAGATAATCTGCTGTTCAAAATAGAACAAAGATTTAAGGAGGGCTCCGAAACTTGCAAAAGACTTTCGGTGCCCTCCTCTTTTACTGCCATTTTGGCCAGAATGTAAGTCTCGTGTTATTGAGACCCAGGGGCAAGATCACTGAATTGTAAGAGTCATCGACTGATAGCCCCACCTTGTTGGCTTTCAGTTTCATCCTCATTCCTCGTAATCTTGAATCCAAGGGAGATGATATATTTCCTGACTTCGTCAATGATTCACCCAAACTGCTTTATCGGTTCTATTAGATATTGAACAGCGGTTCTATAGACCTATGGCGGTCGGTCAGGAACATGGTCTTGGTGAACACCTGGCCATTCTCGGGCATGTTGATGCGGACAGTGATGACGGTTTTCGCGATGTCGATAACCTTGTCAACGCTATGAGGAATGCCGTTCTCCTTTATAAGGCGTTCCAACTCCTTATAAACCTTAT